>Ga0335073_10002307_pt1 | contig 26065 bp, 23 predicted proteins | sample Lox_Sample_22_FD_207093 | JGI IMG/M metagenome (GOLD analysis project Ga0335073, IMG submission 207093) | Soil microbial communities from Loxahatchee National Wildlife Refuge, Florida, United States - Lox_Sample_2.2 | ecosystem: Environmental > Terrestrial > Soil > Wetlands | place: USA...
AAGATAAAGATGGAGACATTGGCGTTTGGGTTATCCTGAGAGAATGTGTAGGCAAAAGCGAGGATCAGTGGATGGAGGAAGAGATGGCCACCGAGGTAGAAGCCGCAAGTGAGCTGCGAAGGGGTTAGTATATCATTACTTCAGCGAAACAGCAACAGAGAGAACGGAGAAGTTTTGAAAAGTATGTAGGGAGCCACTACCATCGTTCGCCTAGCTGAAGACGAGCAATTTCTCAATTGGCATTCCCACCCTTTTCCAACATGCCGCTCCGTGCCTGTATAGTGAATGCGAATAATCGGCAACGAAGCGGAATGTTAGAGGCAATCTCCCTCGGCGTCAGGAAGCGCTTCAGCTACATGTACGGCTGAGCGAGCAGAATGCGAGGTTTCACATGAACGAAGATATGAGAGACGTAAATTGGCAAGAAAGGAAACGTACCACAATGACCGTCATTACGAACACCACGTATACAAAGAACGAGCCTACCTCGCTGAAGCGGGTAGAACCTCGCTCCAGAGCGCTACCGTATGTGTAGACTGTGTGCAATAAGTTTCAAGAGCTCTTTCTAAACGGGTGGTATGCCATACGGAAATAGGGATCCATCAAAATGCTGAGTTTGGGCCCGGTAATGAGGAAAGACAATACCAGCCGCCATATCTCTGGTATTTTGGGAGGCAGCCTGAGGATGAGTTGCGGAATAAAGAGGAAGTGGTAGCCTGAAATCAAGGTCGAGTGCACCAACACTGAGCTGATAATGGTCGCTACGACGAGGGTTCTACAGTCGACATGGTCAGGAGTTGCAAGGCAGGAGGTAGCTTGCGTAATACCTAGTGACGGGTGGCCATGTCCATATGATGTCCATGTTGATGAGATTACACTTGGGCGAGATCGATACAGTGTGGAGATAAAGACGTGAGAAGAGTGTATGGAGGTTGCAATGGTGTTTTGCGGCGAGGTGGCATTAATGTTGCTTGCTTTCTGTGCCTTGCGCTGCCTACCAAGTGCTAGTGTGGTTCGCGAAAGCCACAATCGAGACAGAGAAAGGAGCATAAGCCAATCAGCACTCAAGCATCCCAAAGCTACCACTGATGACTAAGCATTTCTTGTGACACTGCATGCTAACTACGGAGAGCCTCAACTCTGCAGCGTGAAAGTCAGCAGTTTGAGAGGCCTGTAGGAGAGCAGGTACAATCAGTTACTTCGTTGCAGACTTGGGCAGGCCAAAAGGCCCACAATCTTCAGATGCGCTACAGAAAGCGGCTGCAGAGTGACGGCCTTCGCCTGCATCAAGTTCCTAACACGAAAGGCACTCACGCACATCTCGACGTCGAGCAGCAGTCGCAGATCGCAGTCGAGTTCGAACCCCCTCCAACGAACATTTGAGACCATCCTCCTGCGAGTGGTTGAGATCATTGTATGCTGGGTACTTGGGTAATCTGTTAAGCTCGACCTTGGATGCCCCCAAGTCTCAGAACAGTCCGTCTGAAAAGTCTAGCTCGATGATGTCGAAGTTCGCAGCACAAGACACGCCCTACACCACGGTGATTCATCCTGCAAGTTCGCGGCTACTTTCAAATGTGAGCGACAGTCATGGGAGTGCCACTGTGAGGAAGAGTCATGTTACAGCGCAAGATGACAGGTAACTGATGAATTACGATCCTCTCTAACTTGTAAATGAGCAGTCAACCCTCCCTGCCTCAACAAAGCGACGATGATCCTCACATATCCGAAGAAGAAGACGATTTAGAAGATTACTTATCACCAGGCTTCGATCGAACAACTCTTACCACACCACGACCTCGGAACATCCTGCTTGCTCATAATATAAGCTATTCTCCGTCGGCAAAGAAGAGCGAACTTCTTGAGCTCTTTGACCGGCAAATACTTCCACAGGTCCCACGTCTTCGCGAGCTGTCGAAGCGACTAAGAAAGGGGTGCGTGGGACATAAGAAGACTTAGGAATAAATGGCTAGGATAACTACGGAGCGGATAGTTGTTTTGGCCATCAGTACCTACTCCTATGTGTGCGGAGCAACTTATGTTTCCATCGCTCGTGTTACTTTCAGTCCCTAAGGTACCCAAGGAGATTCCTGTCGCAAAATTGCGACATCCCGTGCTCCGCATCGGAGACTACCATACTCCCGAAACTACAAGTAAGAGCTCTTCCAGCTGATTTCAAAGCCACTCAAATTCCCGCTCATACCGAACTCGGATCCTCTTTCTTCCCGAATCCTGAAATAACCAATTGCAAGGGACTCTTTGAATTTAAGCTTTGCAGATTCGGGGTCCGAGCAGGGCGATGTCTAAAAACCGAATAACTCCGCGATGAACGGACGAGAGCCGGAAGGCCCTACTCCACAGGATTAACATAAGGACGAAGGTGCCAGACAATCTCGATTTGCCCATACTAACTCGCCATCAGCTCTCAAGATGAAGTTCGTGAACAAGCTTCAAAACCTACGCATCCTCATCTTCGGCGGCACCAGCGGGATCGGCTTTGCGGTAGCGGAGGGCGCCCTCGAGCAAGGCGCCAAAGTGATCATCTCGGGCTCGAACGAGGCGAAGCTGGCGCGAACCGTGCAGCGGCTCAAGGAGAGCTACCCGGACACCGCGGACGGCTGCATCGCAACCTATGCATGCGATCTCGCTAATGAAAGCGAGCTGGACGCCAACATCCAGACGCTCCTGGCTGCTATCACGGACGGCGGCAAGCACAAGCTCAACCACATCGTCTTCACAGCCGGCGACGCCTTCGCGCCGAACCCGATCAGCGCCGCCGACCTGGACAAGTTCAGGCAAGCGCAGACGGTGCGCCTCGTGGCCCCAATCATCATCGCGAAGCACCTGGCGCCGCACATGGAGCCATCCGCCGACAACTCCTTCACGGTGACGAGCGGCGCGGCGGTGGAGAAGCCGTCGCCGGGCTCCGCGCTGCTGGTGGCGGTGGGCGCCGCGATCGAGGGCCTGGCGCGCGGGCTGGCCGTCGACCTGGCGCCGGTGCGCGTCAACTGCGTGGCCCCGGGCGCGATCAAGACGGAGTTGCTGGCGAAGCGGCTGACGCCGGAGCGCGCGCTGGCGTACGAGCGTGCGACGAAGGTGGGCAGGTTGGGGATGCCGGAGGACACGGCCGAGGCGTATCTCTACGCCATGCGGGATGGGTTTGTCACGGGCGCGCTGGTCAAGACCAACGGGGGGTGGCTGCTGTAGCGTGCGGCGGGGAGAGTCCGCGCCGCGTGAGTTGCGGCATGGGAGGAGTGTTGCTTAAATGAAGCTGTGGTTTTTGGGGCCGAATGAGCGGTTGCGGCGTCGTAAACAAGGCCCACCAATCATGGTGCTCTCTTTTTTGTCAGACGAGTGGAAACAACAGCGCCCGCCGCGTTTCAGCGCCGCAGTGGAACGCATCAGGCACCCTTGGTTGCAGGCAGTGCTCAGAGGAACAAGGCTGTGAATTATCAACGCCCTGTAAAACAAATCCTAATGCTTGTTTTCGCGACAATTTCGACAAGGTAGTGGTCAGATGATGCTAAATAAGGACCCCGCTGAGAAGTCTCAGCTGGCACATTTCGATCAATGGGAGGGAAGAGGAATTTCGCTCATTCGGTACATGAATGAAATATTGTATTATGATGCCTTCTTAGCATCGTTGGAAACAATGACCAGGCAATGAATTGGAAGACTCAAGTCTCCCGTTTCTCGTAGTTTACAGCCTAGAAATGCTCCTGTTCAAGATGAAATGTCGGTCTAAAAACGCCTTGCTGTGCCCTTCCGTTTTGTAGTGATGCTGAAAATATGAATAGATTACATGGCTGAATTGCTGTACAGTGGAAGAGTTGGCCGGCCCAGAGAAAAGACGCCAGCAGCTATGCGGGAAAAAATCAAACGAAGGAGGCGAAGGAAGCATTAATTGCCCGTAATATAGTGGCCAATTGGACGTAGAAATCTGAAGGCTCTCGCGAACCTTCTCGCCCGTGATTGCTGCTGCCGCGTGTTATCCGGCTTTTCAGTTGAGTCTGGAGACGGGCTATCCTCGATGGTGATGTCGATTGAAGAGCTTACTACCATGTCCGTAGCCTCGCGGACTTCTTCTGCGTCCTGGCTGACTTTCTTTTTGTTTATGACTCGAACACCTTCGATGTCGTTTAGTTCGGTATATTCATCTGCGAGCTTACGCTTCTCTTTCCGCCACATGGAGAGCAGAATTCTGCTGCCGTGTAATTGTGCGGCCGTGAAGACAACGTGGAGGATCGGCGTAACAATTTTGAAAGAAAGTTCCCATCTTGACCATGACTCGCCAAAGAGAACAAAGACCATGATTGTTTCGGCAATGGTTCCCATGAGTGTAATGAGGAAGGTGCAGAAGAAGAGGTAAGTGAGGAAATAATGGTTGTCGGCGAAGACACGGTAGAGAATGAAGGCGACATTGAGCCAGAGCTCAGCAAGAACATCGAATGCACCTAGATAAGATGTCAGACAGACAAATCAAATCGTCGTTAGCGAAGGGATCGGTGCTTACCCCATACGAGGACCATGACAAATTCTATGGTCGCATCCTGCTCGTGATCCAGATTCAAGCTCAGAACGACAGCGGCTTGCGCTATTATTACCGCACCAACATGATGCAGAACTGCGACCGGAGAGAGAGTCTTCCGGTAAAAGAGCTCAAAGACATACATGGCCACAAAAAGCTGTGTAAGCACGAGTAGAATATCACCCATGGTAGGATGTAAATGATGAGTGCCCAGGGGGGTATGAAGTGTCGCCTGGCCGAAGAGTACTGACAGCCACGGTTTCGCACCTGCGATCAGAAGAACGATCTTGACACCGCCTGCAATGTGATGGTTCATGAAGCCACGTTTTAACGCGTCGTCCATCTGAGCGTAGATGTGTTTGTACATTCGCTTGAATGCCCAACCCTCCAGGAGGTAATGTCTGATGAGGAAGAGGATGACCATCCATATTGTGATGATGAGGCCCGAATATGGCGTGAGAATAGATATGATCTCGTTCGGTAACACTGCAATATGTGGCTCGTCATGGCGATGGGTCGCCGAGATGTCCTCGGTGACTCCATTTGCAATGTCCGGCATTGTGTGAAGGTGAGGAAGCACCGAGAGATTCCAGGCAGTAGGGACCGAACAATTATTGGGTTGTGCAGGAAGATGGGATTCGGCAATCCTTTTACGTGTTCCTTTGCAATGTTGAAATCATGTGGAGTGGGTGTCGGAATGTCGAGAAGGCGCAGGTGGCAAGGCTTATGTGTGAAATCGGAAAGAGGTGAGTATTTCTACCTCAGTCAGCCCTGTTGCCCATCCAGAGGCTAGTGGTTGATGCTGAAACGGGCTGAAGCATCAGAGGAGATCCGTGGATGATGAATGGATGAGCAGGGAATCTAACACTGCGGCGGGGTGGCGAGGTTAGAAGAGCATGAAACGGTATTTATTTGAGTCGTGACCACACCAAGTCAAGGGCCGATCGAATGCGGAAGGACGCGTTGAAAGGAGAGGAAAGCGCAAGCAAAGCGGAGAATGGGAGCACTTGCGAGTTGGAGGAATAATAAAGGCCGGAAATTATATTAGCAGTACGAGCTTAGGGCCTCATTTGAGCGTCGACGTGGAAGGAATGCAACGGATTGAGTTTAGGAGAGAGGAGACAGGAGACGCGCTGTGGCACGGCCGACAGGGGCGGTTTTGAAATAAAAATTTAGTGATGTCTCGAACCTCGCGCGACCACTTGCGTGATTCGTGCTGTGATGGAGGCAGAGGCCAATGGTAGAAGAGCAGTAGAAGCGAGAGTTGGACGAGCCAGTACGAGGCGGACATGGATGAGATGTGGCCCATTGCAATATTACCGAAACAGCATTGCAGCCCATGCAGGCCGAGCGTGCTGTGCATAGAGCGTGAGGTAGACACCGGCAGATCACGGCGGTTAGCTAAGGTTGCTACGGCCGATGTGCGCCGCATCATGGAGCGAGCAATGGAACTTCAACTGCTCAGGGAGGGTGTTGGGCTGGAAGCAATTGGGTGGCTGGCTCGGGCGGCCACAGGCAAGTCGGTGCAGGCATTCCAGCTGAGAAGACAAAGGTTCGAGAGGGGGCAAACAAAACGCCCATCAATCATTTCGCATTTCGCGAGTGGCATGATCCCCTGGCGAGCGTCCACGAGCGTCCACGACCGGCGGAGCGCCGCAAGGCCAGGCCTAAGATTGCGATGGTGAGGTTGGAAGAGAGTACAGCAGGCCAAGACGCCATTCACAAAGGTTGCCAGCGAACTACTCTTGGCCGCCAAGCCTCCAATCGACGCTTATTGAAGCCAAAAAAGGGCACTATTATGCAAGCAATTCAGGTTCCAGCCTGCGCCTCGTAACTTCTAACGCATACGCCCTTCTCGTGCATGTTGACACCTATTAAGCATCCCACAGGGCTGGAGCCGCCGGTAATTGCAACTGCACTGGCCTGGGTGCCTCGTAAATGTTCCTGTAACAGGCAATAGATGCTCAACCGCACTGGCTACTTCCTAGTAAGCTCCCCTAACAAGGGATTTATTATTCCACTTTTCTAGGCTACAACCCATTCGCTTCTACGTATGCTAGATGCTGCTCTTCGAATCGATCGCTGGCACGTGGATGGATGAATGGCGCGATCCAATGGCTTGCTAACGAATGTGGTGCGCAAGTGTGCAAGCCATCGCCCTGCAATGTCATCTCTTGAAAAGCTTCTAGACTCGCTCTGAATCCCCGAGCCAGTAGATCATGCCCCCCTTGCAAAATATTTCCTGATCACGTCACAAGACTACGCAAAAAGAAACCCAAACATCCTCACCGTGAAGTACTCTCGAGCGTAACCGTCTTCGGTCATGGCTACGAGGTGTTATTTTTTCCTCAAACGAATCTGGATCAGCTAGGAAAAGCAATTGACGAGAATCGTCTTTTCATGCTCCAATTGCGACCGAGGTGAAGGACACAGTGATGACTATTAGGCCCTCGGCATCGGTCCAATGTCTTGCAACCTGCCACTTCGAGAAGAGGCTGCGAAGATGCACTGGCGGCATTTTCCCATTGCCGGTCTGGCTAAACTGAATATGCAGAATGCCTCTCTTTTGAGCTCGCTCAACGAGCCCACCGTAGTCGACAGGCATGATGAGAGGGAGCGGATGGAGTTCAGCTGGGAGAAAGCTCCGTCATGATCCCCGTTCCAGGCTCTCGCTCCTTCGTTTCTGCTTGCGCTGAAAGAAATAGCCGAATCCGCCGAAGGCAGCAAGGACAAACGCCATTCCGACGAACAGTATCAGCGGCTGATACGCAGCGGCCGCATTGTTCTTGAGCTTCTTGCTCACCGTCTTCAACAGTTCACCGCTGACCGGGCCTGACACGACATTACCGACGCCCCGCTGGAAGGCGAACATGCCGTAGAGCCAAAGGCCGATTGCCGGGTCGTCCGTGAGGCAACTGACGAATCGCGCGTAAAGCACGCTGTAGCCACCGGCGAAGAGGCCGTACAGCACGCCGAATGCGATCAGATGGTCGATGCTATCCGCAGACATCCACAGCACACACGAAACGACGGCAGATCCTACCGTTGAGCAAACGACGAGTGTGAAGACGTTGGTCTTGTCTGATATCCATCCCAGTACAATCTGTCCTAGCACCTGCGCCAGGTTCAACAGACAGAGGAGCATCGTGCTTTTCATCGAGTCCACCTTGAGTGCTGCTGCAAATGCTGGGCTCCTGTCAGCATGTATCAAGGCTTTTAGCTTCTCTGGACCTACATGGAAGATATATCCCAGGTAAGAAATAGGCTAGGCCTTGTAGCAAAGTCGAGAAAGACAACGACAGAAAGACAGGATTTTTCAGCATTCCAAGATCGAGCTTTACCTTCGATCTTTCCTCCTCGCCCGACAGAAGCCGCCCGCGACACAGCGGCAACATCGGTCCTATCACCACCAGGATCATAATCGCGTACGCTCGCAACAACAACTGGAATCCCCATCTCTTTAGAACGACTTCAATTAGAAATGGCAGACCGATGCCACTTATGCCGGCCGCCGCGAAGAGGATTCCATAGGCGAGGCCTCGCCTTTCGACAAACCACTCGTTGAGCATACTGAGCAGCGCGTAGTACAGCACCATGAATCCGAGGCCGTAAGCGAGGCCTTGCGTAACAATGAGATGCCAGACCTGTGTCGCAAAGCTAGCCGCCAGGAGGCTTGCCATACACGTGAGCCAGCCACCCCATATCATCTGCCGCTGGTACTTGTGCCATCGCACTGTAATCGGAGTAATGATAGGTCCACCTAGATATGGGATCCCCTACCACGTAAGAACCAGTCAGCGCGAGACGTTCGTGTGGCGGAGGCCATTTGCGCTCGACTAGGATCGCGGCGACTTACAGTGCCCAATGTCCCGATAACAGACAGGAATCGGTTGTTCCGAAAATTTGGACTTCGGTCGTAGTACGAGAGGAAGACACCGAATGTCAGCGGGAATCCTGGTGCGATGAGATCAGCTCGAATCAGAACCTCGCACGGGTGGCTATGCAACGAAGAATGACATTGAGGCAGAGCACTTCAGAGCTTGACGGCTTATGATCAGGAAATATATTCGCAGCCACCCAAGCTCGACGTAACGAGTACTCACCCCATAAAATAGCCTCGATGGCAAAGGCTCCAACCAGGAACAGGTAAGCCTGGATGCTACTGTCAGTCTTTGGGAGTGTAGCGTCGAACTCTGCAGCTTGCAGCGCCTGCTTCTCTACCGCCTCCACGCTCTTTAATATGGAACCATCTGTGTCCGATGTTGTCGTAATCGTCGTAGTACTACCCTTGGGGCTAAGAAGCGCCTCCTTCATTGCCTGCCAACGCCAGCTATGTCGACACAATAGGTAGAGGGTGTTCACACGAGTTTGAAATGTACACTTCAGTTCTGTTATGATATCCGTCCGTTCAGCAAGTACGGCCTCGCGGCGTCTGCTTGCAACAAGCCGAGATGAACTTCTAACCGTGACGCAACATACAGGAAACGTGTCAAGCCGGAGAAGAGCAAGTATTTCCAGACGGGTGGGTATCTCTCAACAAGGCGAGAAAGAATGCAGCGATGTGATCCTGGGATAGCTCTGGGATGCTCTTCCGACGAGCTGAAGGTGCAATCAAAGCGAACTTACACCAAATCCTCGATGAGGGATTTCGATGTCTCCAGGCGACGCCGTGATATCGGTGCGGAAGGGTAAGATAATTGAGTTTGTGAAAGGTGAGGTAAAGCCGAAGCCTGCCGAAGGGATTAGCTTCTTACGCCGCGTATACTATGTGGATTGCAGGTTCTAATCGATGATATTCTGCGGCTCAGACGATGCCTACCTAAGTGTTTCTATTGTGGAATTCCTTTCTCGATGATCCCAATGAAAAAAGTGTCAAACAAGCAAGTGATGTCCACATACCCAGTTTGAATAACGATATACAATACTGCCGATGAAGAGAATATGTGATGCTTTGAATGGCCTCTATTTATGTAAACTGTGTGACATGGTACTGATCCGGCTCCCCCTTCTGCCAAGCCCGTGGTTAGATGGTTGACGTCTTAGGACTCGCTGAGGACTATTCACCCAGTGATACGCTTCGATATCTGAGTCTGTTAGAGCATATGACTGTGGAAGCCAGCCGCTAGAGCTCTCGTGCACAGTTTTGATGTACTGTAGTTGAAATGTACCCTGTTAATCAATGCAAACACCTTGAAGAGAACATTACAGAGCTCGAAACATTGAAAGTAGATAGAGAAAGCATTGATGAAATGCATGAATCGGCTGCTCTCAGAAAGCTAGCCAATGCGGACGCAGTACATATACAACAGCAGAAGAAAGTCTATCAAGACCACACGTTCAACCTGACACGTACAGTCCCACATTATGCTTGGATGAAATCATGGACAACTGTTCCCCGATCCGTCTACTCTTCCTTGGCTCCACCACGACCGCTGCGCTCAGCAGCCTCCACGGTCTTCTTGTCAGTCTTAATCTCGCCGCCCGGCAAGCCACCAAACAGACCGGCGCTCGCCTTCCACGGTCTCTTCAGATCACCGGTGGCCGGCTTGCCGAGGACGTGGACTTTGACGAGGTTGGCCTCGAACACGCCCTTCAGCGGGATGATGCTCTGGATCAGCAGCGGGTTGGTGTACTTGAAGTACAAGTGCATGACGCCCATCATGCCGATGCCCATGAGTTGGGCACGGATCAGCGAACGCCATTGCTGCTGGTCATAGGCTTGGATGGTCGTGGTGACGCTCTTGGGTTCTTCGGTGCTGCCCATCTGCGGTGGCTCAACGTACTTGATGACCGTCATGTCCTTCTTCTTGTCGATTTGCAGCTTGATATAGAAGTATATGCCAAAGATGATGACGTTGGAGAAGATGTAGCACGCGCGGACGAGATTGAGAACATAGGGTTCATCAAACGGAATCTTCTTCGACAATTGCATCATAAACCTGTGCGAAAGGAGTCAATGTGGAGGAACATAAGCGACAAACGTAGAAGAAACATTGATTATTAGGGGTTGAATTGCAACGGAGGAAGCGTACAATATGATGACGAGGTTGGACCTAAGATCGCGCGGTCAGTTCCAATTCTACATGTATTGCGTTCAAGTCTACTCAGAACTACTCACACGGCCGGATTCATCTTGACTGGCTTCGCGCTGGGCGCTCGTACTGCTATGAATGCGACAGAGAAAAGTGTGTTTTCAGGTCAAAGTTGGGAGAGGGAGAGGTAGCTTGGAAGATGGGGGTTGTTCGCTGGGGAAGGCGGGATCACAAAGAAAAAATCAGGAACCAGGCCAGATTGCGTTTACGGAGTCGGAGTTACCCCGTACTGCCATTGAGCGTCTCCGCTGCCGGGAGGCTCTGGCCTCGGCCAATGCCGTACTCTGCTTGAATTTTTCCTACTCGTGCAGCACTGCTTCAATCACTGTAAAGAGTAATGGGCACATATGCTCAAGATATCTTCGAGCAAACTGCAACAACCAATTTTCGTGTGTTTAATTACTATACGAAATGATTGTTATCGCTTCGTCTACAAGGTGACAGACTCTACGCTTCTAATCAATCCTTCGGCAAAGCGGTGCGACTGTGTTTAGCATGGCATGGGTTAAGAGCAAAGAAAATAATCAAAACCACTCCTTCTCGATCCTTTATGCGGGATTAGCCTTGCTTATCGAGCTGCGATAGAAGTCTGAAATTCTGTGTCATGGAGCTGGATGTCGCACTTCGTAGGTACTACTATAGGTGGCCTTTTGTGAAGAACTCCCAGCTTGTACGGAGTACCATAAACTCGTGCTCAAATTTCTGCAATTTCCATTAGCACATATCCATGGCTATCTCGAATACCAAGCCTTGAAAATGCCTCGATTCTTCTGGAAGCTTCCCGCAACCTCCGTCCCAGTGTTCATACTGGGGACAGGTTGATGCGATATCAAAGCACATCTACCTTTGATTGGATGGGGTTAAACCGCTGACTGAAAGGACGCGCGCTTAGCGGCGATTTGACTCAGCGAGGTAGCCTTCTGGGACCGTGGCGGGTGCATGTAGACATGGTGTTCTTTTGTAACTGTAACTCTGCCGCTTGAAAGGCTAGCAATTCGATTCGCTTTCAGGGCGAGGTTGTGGGGAAGCGACTCATCATACACATGTGCTCGGTGCAGCCGACGGGCTTTTGCTTTTGTCGATCAAGCAGTCCGAAGAAGGCGTCGGAAGGAATTCATCGAAAATAAAATGCAATCAAAATCACTGGAATAATTGTTGTTGTTGTTGTTGTTGGTTCTGCATATTCCTCAAGTGAGAGGCCCAAGGTACCGCACAGTGCACTTTAGGGCCGTCAAGCCACGAGTGGCTGGATGTGACTGGACCGTAAGGGCAACATCGAAAGCTCGAGCCCGCTTATACGAACATCACTACGACTTGAATGAGGCCGCAGAACACTTGATACTGCTACAGAATTCCAGACATCAAGCAATTCACTTCCACCGTACCTTCAGCTCGTCTCGCAATCATCCTACCTCACTTCCAGCCTCTCCGACACCTCCTCCTACCTCCTGCATTCAAACCTGCCCTCTTCCTTAACCATCCAACGACATCAACCCTTCAAACTCGCCCGAGTGTACACCTCCGAACTAAGCTGACACCGACAAAGCGCAGCTATATTCTGTCACCTTGATCTTTCGGAACAGACCTCTAACATTCAAAGCCGACATCTGCCGAGGATCCACCGCTCATCGTAGAGACTTTCTCTCACCGCAGCCTTCGAATCCCCAGATACAGCCTCGCAAGGCAAGCCGACCCGTTAGTTTTTGTGCACATAGAGATATATTGCGAATTTGCACTTCCTTGAGGGTCAATCTCCACCTACCCTTCTCACGGCTAAGGCTGTGCACGGCTTTCAAATATCATCACAATCGCACATCTGCTTTCACTATGCAAACCCGCAAACGTGGCGCTCCAGGCTCCGACCCTCCTCTACAACAGTCGCAACAATCATTCAACGACTTCTCATCATATGCGCCGCAGGTGTCGACGGTAGACGACATATCAAACGCTCTTGGAGACCAGTATGTGGACTGGAATTCGGGACAAGGCATGAACAATATGGCAAACCAGTATTCGGATCAAAACATCTATGATGCGAATCTCTACAACTCTGGTATTAACGGAAATGTTGGTGGAGATGCCGGGGAGTCAGCAAATCCACCGATGGCAGGCCGTTCGAGTCAGCTTGTTCGGCGGAATCCAAATCAACAATTGACGACTCGCGGCCGTCCTGGGTGGCCAGATCCGAATAACAACCTGCAACCTCAGACAACTTGGGAACACTTCGAAGAAGAAGATGAGAGAGATCTGGAACAACGAGCATTGGCTGCGAAGAGAGATGCGCAAGCAAAGAGGAAGCAGATTCCGCCATTTGTACAAAAGCTCAGCAGGTAATTGAACTCCATGGAGGGACCAATCTAATAGAAATTATGTGTTCTAACAGCCTTAGCTTTCTGGACGATGGCAAAAACACGGAACTGATCCGGTGGTCCGACGATGGCAGGTCGTTCATTGTTGTTGATGAGGATGAGTTCGCGAAGACATTGATTCCGGAATTATTCAAGCACAACAACTATGCTTCATTTGTTCGTCAACTGAATATGTACGGCTTTCACAAAAAGGTCGGCTTGTCAGACAATTCAATGAAGGCATGTATCAGCAAACTGTGAAGCTCGAACGAGAACTAATTGTAGGTAGGCTAGTGAAAACAAACGCAAGACTCCGAGTGAATACTACAACAAGTACTTCCGGCGCGGTAGACCGGAGCTACTCTGGCTGATTCAGAAGCCAAAGACAACAACGATCACGAAGCGGAAACGAGAAGATGGCAAGGGTGGAACTTTACCCGATAGTGACGATGAAAGCAAAGCATTCGTTGCCCCACCTGAAAGTCAAGAGCCGACGAGTAACGAAATTGGACATCCTGGAAGTCAAGAGCTTACGACAATCCCGAAGTCAGAGCTGTCGAATCTCAGAAACGAGCTTGTGACCCTGCAACGCCAACAGAAGGTCATTTCGTCCGTCATCAGCCAGATCAAACGCCAAAATGATCAATTGTATCAGCAGGCCACAGCATTCCAGGCTTTGCATGAGCGACATGAAAGCTCGATCAATGCCATTCTTACATTTTTGGCGACATTCTACAATCGTAGTCTCGAAAGTCACGGGAATCCTAACGTCGCCGATATGTTCTCTCATGCCATTCCCCAAAGCACAACCCACCAAGGTAATGTCGTTGAGATGCCTGACATCCCGGTTAACATCAGCGCCGGAAATATTCCTCAAACTCGCTCTCGCAGACCGCTGGCTCTCTTACCCGCACCAGAGGTCAAACAGGAGTCCACCTCTCCAATCACTCTACCTCCATCCTCCACTCGGTCTACTGTGAGTCCCAGGCCACGCAATCAGCAACCACCCGTATTCCGCTCTCAAGCCGGGTCGGTTCGAACTGATGGCGGGTTGAACTCGACACTGCCCGCAAACGTCATGCCAAGTCCAGGACAGCAGGATGAGTTTAAGCCAAGTTTGCTCGGCAACACCGACGATGTCATGTCCATGATCAACGCCGCCAACGCCACAAGTCCGGCGTCAACAATAGATTTTAATTCTGCGCTGGAGCATTATCAGAACGCGAATGGCAAGGCGCCGCTTACGGCGCAGCAACGAAATGACATGCTGTCGATGATTGCAAACTCCAGCGGCGCAGGAAATACGAGCAATCTAGTTACGGCCGGTGCTAATGCCTTGACGGATCCGTTCCCGCCGCCGGTGCCAGAAGTCTCCGATATCACGCAAAGCCAAGAACAGCTCGACCTTCTCCAACGTCTTCAGGATGAGCAGGCACAAAAGGTTCAGACTCTTGCGGATCGCCTAGGACCACTCTCGCCCAGCGGCACCATTCCAGGTATTCATGACGATACCATTCCACCGCCCTTGCCCGATAACTGGAACATTGATGACTGGCTTAACGACGCTCCAACCGACTTCAATCACAATGATTCATCTAACTATGACCTGGGATACTTCAACAACGTTGACTATGGAAATACCTCAGGCTTCGGTGACAACGGAATTGGTGTCAGCAATGACGAGCTCTTCGATAATACTGCCACGCAAGCCACAGGTGGGCGTGTGGAGAGCGTCAGCAGCCGTGCTACCACTCCTTCGAGAGCACAACCGGGAGACGACAATAATGTTATAACTCCAGCTAGAAAAAGGAAGAGGAACAGCTGAGCTAAACCGACAATCTCGGTGTTTGGCCGATCCTGTCTGGGTCGATTTATTAGGTCGTACATGGTGGCATGACTCACCATTATGGCATTATGGTATCGATGTTCATTTTATTCATTGCCGAACTTCATGTGTGAATGATTTCATGATTCGAACGACATTCTTTGTTTCGCACTGCTGCCAAAAAGTCATTATAGAAGCTTACGGCGATGGGAGAAATATGAAAAAGGAACGGTCATCAGGACGAAAATTCTGGTTGCCGCGGCTTACTCAATTATACTAAGTACTCATCTCGTAGGCCGTCGGAATTTTGGGAGATGGCCGGTGGGTGGATAGGCCGAAAAAGATATAGGCAGGACAACTCATTGTCTTATACTGGGTTCCGTATCTAAGACTGCTAAGTGCGGTGGAAAATATACATGTCGCACATCTCCATATAATTCATCGTTGCTCGCAAGCGCTTTCATAGCATCTCTGTCTATGCAATCACAGCTTGAGTGCCTTCTTTGCTTTCCGTTCCGCTTCTACTTGCAATTGCTTGTCTTGCTCGTCATCCCACGGCAGCTTTGCGAGAACATGCTCTGGTTGTGGCGGTACGTGGACCTTGTGGTGTTCGGCGGTCGCAAAGATGGTCTTACCATCCACCGAAATCATCTCGCCGCGAATCATAGCCATAGTCTTACCTACTTGCGTAACCCAAGATCGAATTCGGACAGTGGTTCCTATTGGCACGGCCTTCAGATACGAAATGTTCAGCGTACGAGTGACACCACCTAGGAAACTTTAAAGCGAAGGTCAGATCTCGCACCGTGCCTCAACGGGAAGGAAGAGTGTCATACAACCAAAAATCTGGCCTAGCCAATGGGCCCAAAGCTGTGGTAGTGCCCATATCGAAGATGACGCCGGCTGCTCCGCCGTGCATTACATTGTTCAGGTTGGCAAGGCTCTCATCGACGAAAAGCTCAAATAACACGCTTCCTTCTGGACCGGCGTCTAAGAGTTTCATGTTTTCCATAACATGACGATCGTAGTACTGCTGGCAAATGAGATCCTAGCTCTTCATACAAAGGCAAACAGCGTTTTTGAAACATACATGGTCCGCTGGCTTCTTTGAAGCAATTAGATGGTAACTGCCAACTGTCAGCTCGGAGCATCGCGACCCGGCGCAGAATACGATACGGACCGATCAAAAATGGATTGTACAGCCGCGAAGGCTTTGACTCGAGCCTCATCCTTGCTCGAAGCCATTGCGATATCAATCTATGACACAATTCATGATTTTGATACGGACATGATAATCTTTAAGTGGTGTTGGCCTTGAAGCAGTTACCAATATCATTTGCCGAGGTCACGTCGGATGGGTACACCAGAACGTTCAAAGGCAGACGATCCCATCTTGTCAAGCCACATGGCGCCTCTTCTTCTTCCAGGGCTGCAAAAGGTAGGGGCTGTAAGGCTGAAGCTGAACGGCTTCAGGTTGACCGAGAATTCCGTCCACGTAAATTTAGACTTAAGTAAAACATGTTTCGTGGTCTCCTGCTCCTTGTACCCCGTCTAATAAATCTCTTTGCACCTGTTATAATCTTCCACCTGTAGCATATTTCGTACTTCATTCTGACGTCTTTTGGACACCTCTCCCTATCACCTCAATTCTATTCTCCCCTCGCTGCGTCAGTCATGGCCTCCGAAGCGCCAGTACCCAATGATGTTCGAAAGCGAGTGCTCCGAGTTCTATTCATCTCTCTCCTTCTAGATCTGGTAATTCGTCTCGTACACAGCTTCGTTGGAATCCCAACTGTCTAACAGTCCGTAGATATCCTTCACCTTCATCCTCCCGCTCTTCCCCAAACTCCTGGAATTCTACCGCGACCTCGAAACCCGCTCGGGATCCCAAGACACTATCCTCAGCCGCGTCCTGAGCGGATTGAACGCATACAAGAATGCTTTCGCAAAACCAATCAACGACCGCTATGATATTGTGCTCCTGGGTGGAGCTTTGGGCTCCCTGTTCTCCCTGTGCCAAGCAATCGCCTCACCCATCATCGGTCGACTCTCCGACAAATATGGGCGACGGACGGCGCTGATGTGGTCAATGATGGGAAATATACTGTCTGTTGCGCTCTGGGTTGCTGCAACTGACTTCAGGACGTTCCTAGCACACAGAATCGTAGGCGGCCTAAGCGAGGGCAACGTACAGCTGGCGACGGCGATTGCCACAGACATCAGCTCGGACAGCCAGCGCGGCGCAACCATGGCGTTGGTCGGCGCCTGCTTCAGCATCGCGTTCACGTTCGGGCCGGCGCTGGGCGCGTGGCTCTCTACCAAGACGGTGTTCGCGGCGAACCCGTTCGCGACCGCCGCCGGCTTCTCGCTCTTCCTCATCGTCGCCGAGACGCTGTACCTGTGGCTGGCGCTGCCCGAGACGCTGCCCGCCGTGCGCGGCGCCGCGCGTGCAAACGGCAAGGCCAACGGCCACGCGGAGAAGCGCGCCCCGCCGCGCCCGCGCACCAACCCGCACTGGCTGCTGAACTTCACGCACTTCTCATTCATCCTGTTCTTCTCGGGCATGGAGTTCTCGCTGCCGTTCATGACGTACGACCTGTTCTCGTACGGGGCGCGGCAGAACGGGCGGCTGCTGGGGTTCATCGGGCTGATCGCGTCGCTGCTGCAGGGCGGCGTCGTGCGCCGCATGCACCCACTGCGCGTCGTCCAGCTGGGCGTGGTGGCGTGCGCCGCCGCGTTCATGATGCTCGGTCGCCTGGACTCCGAGCGCCTGCTATACGTCGCGGCCTCGCTCTTGGCCGTCACTAGCGCTACTGTAGTCACCGGCTTGAACAGCCTCAGCAGCTTCGAGGCTAGCGACTCTGAAAGAGGTGGCAAGCTTGGTAGCCATAGGAGCTTCGGCCAGGTCGGAAGGGCTCTTGGTCCCATCTTGTTTTGTTCTCTTTACTGGTGGGCCGGGCGACAAACAGCGTATGCTGTCGGTGCTACCGGTGTGGTTGCGGTTTGCGGCATTGTCTTTGGAGCTCTCAAGAAGCCTGCGGGAACAGAGACAGTACCAAAGCAAAAAGCGTGAAGCGTCACAGAGACGTAGTTGATGGGATAAATTGTAGCAGTATATGTACAAAGGTATCTGTTGGTCTCCAACGATTGGAGCTTTCCGTCTATGTAATTCCAAAACGCCTAGCAATGCATGCTGAAATGCTATCCAAATCGAAAAGAATCTTTACGCTTTCGCTTGCCCAGGTTTCCTTTTCGTGAGCCACTTGGAGTCTGTTATCTCGTCAGTCAAAATACCACAGCACATACTGAATGTCTTTGACGTACCAGCTTTCGTTCGTCTCTTCTTCGGCGCGCCCTTGCCTCTGGCTTTGACCATTTCTAGCTTATGCAAACGCTCCGTCTCACGTTCATCCACGAAGTAACAATCCGGATATGCTCTCCTCAGTTCCTGAATCGGTCGGAATCTCGGTGGGTAGTATGTTGCCAAGAGATCACCCTTTAGACGTTGACGTAGGATCTTGTTTCCTAATCTCAGTCCGGTTGGATTAAAGGTTGTGTTGAAGATGCGGCATTGGACCTGTTTGATTGTCAATGGAAAGGCAATTGAATTGTCGATAATCTCAAATACCTTCATCAAGTCCAATATCCGCGATCGTGGCACCGACATCTCGATGCTGAGAAATAAAAGCTCTTAATGAGCAGTAGTAGATCGTCAGTACCGACCCGTGTGTGGTTGCTGAAAGGACTTCGAGAGCGGTGGGCAAAGGCAGAATTTTGAAGCCTGGGTATTTCTTTCCGGTGACCGAGTGCGATCTCAATTTCCATTCACTAAGCTCAGAACCCTGACATGGAGATCCGTGAACAACTATAGCATTGCTTTACAATATCTGGTTAGAGAAAAGTCTTGCTTACCGGCAAAATCATTCCTTTATGACTGACCAACCTTGCAGAGCGCCAGCTCCAACGCGGGAGGCTGCAGCAGGTGCCAGGCCGACTCACCGTATGGTGATGAGTTCTCCTCGTAAAGGCGATCATCATTTAGTACCCATAATGTCTGGAAAGCATGATATTCTAGATCGTGAAGAGCACGAGGAGCCATCTCGCAAGCGGGTACGGAAACCGCTAGATACCCAACCCTCGACATCTAGTGGTAAACGACCTGCGAAGAAAGAGCGGGAGGCGAAGCGCGCTACAGAACTCGAGGCCCTGAATGATCTGAAGAGTGGGATTGATTTCTTACTACAAAGCAACTACCCTACTGTTGTCAAAGGGCTCGCAGAGGAGGTACAAAAGTTGGTCTGGCACTTGACTGAAATCAATGACGACGACTCAAAGTGCCCTGCCAAAGGCTATGAGAACTCGAAGGTAGAAGGGCCACAAAGCCAACAGAAGCAAGCAGACTCAACTGTCAACTCGCTTACAGATGTGCCTCCACCACTCCCTCTCGATACTCCGGGTGCAACAAAAGAAAGGGAGACGCAACCGAGTCCTTATGTTACAATTCCTCCATACGACTCTGTCGTGGGTATACCTTCTGCGACATCAATGCCTCCGCTCTTACCTTCTATCACCGACGTAACTCTGCAGTCTGCTCCATTCATTCACTCGAGTACCCTTCCGGCCTACGTTCGTCCTACCGGTACGAATACCTACGAACCATTAGAATTCCTAGGAGATGCATATATCGAAATCATCGCCACACGCATCATACACGGTTGTTTTCCTGAGCATGCCGTAGGACAGAAAGCAAAGCTACGGGAAACGCTCGTCAACAACAAGACGTTGGCAAGCTATGCACGCACGTATGGCTTCGACAATCGCGTACACACCACCCAGATGCACCAGACGCAACGCAAAGGAGGCTTCACCAAAGTTCTAGCAGACTGCTTTGAAGCATACGTCGCTGCCCTTATCCTCTCTGATCCAGCTACGGGGTTTGCTACCGCTGAAAAGTGGCTTACGAGTCTTTGGGCTCCAAAGATTCAAGATTGGGTGAACACATCAGGCAGAGTGGCGATAGCGGAGACATCCAACCCAGAAGCGAAACAAGATCTTGAAAAACTTGTGGTGAATGCACGAGCGGCGAGGTTGGAATATCTGGAGGAGATGCCGATGCAGATCACCAAGGAGAATAATCGGCAGCAGTTTTCCATGGGAGTATATCTCACTGGGTATGGATACGATCGACAAAGACTTGGTAGTGGAGTCGGAAGAAGCAAAGCTGTTGCCGGGCTTGAAGCTGCCAAGGATGCGCTGATGAACAATCGCGGGTTGGTTGATGAAGCGCACAAGAGGAAGCTGGAGTTTGAGCGGTTGCATCCGAAGCCTCCAAAACCACCGCATAGTGGGCAACGTAAGGCTTCACACCAGGGAAGTGGTCAGTATTCGTAAGGTCCGGCCCTGCTGTACTTACGTTACGGAAATGCGCCGATGAGCGGCGTATCATATCAAAATAAAACTGAGAGCAAGGCATGACGGGCCTTTCTATTCATCTCTTTACTTTATGAGAGATCATTTGCAAAGAAGCCCAAATACCGTCCTAACCAAGCCTCGGAATGTTGGAGACAATTTGCCATAGAACCTGCAAATCCGCCATTTTCTAGGCTTAACCTCCCTCCTATTCTGTATTGAATGAGCAATCGAATGAATGAACGAATTGCTACGAAGATCAATGGGCTCATGCAAGAATGCAAATGAATTTGGAAGGCAGTAGTCCAGTCTCCAGCCGTAGATATCTCAGCCCTGCAGTGTTGCCGGATTGAGCTGCCTGCGCCCTGCAGGCTGACGGGTCGCATGATTGAGCAATTTTGAACCTTCCCAGACGTGTTTTGCCTGTGGTTCCCCGAGTTCCGCAATCCCAACGAACTCGCTGGCTTGACTTCCATTAGGTATCATGCTGATATCCTTTAAAGTAAACATTTACCTTGCGCCGAACCGATCCTATGGTGTTATCTTCGACACTCTTTCGCTCGTCGACTGGTTCCAACTCAAAACCAAAAAGAGTCTAGACGCCTGATTGCTGTGCAGTCCTTATATTACCGGTGCACATTCCAGCGGGATCTGCGCCACCCATTGACCCTGCGCATCAAGCTCACTAATAAGCCGCCGCGACCGCCCGCCGTCACCTCCCGATCTTCAAACATAGCCTTTCACAACCGCTTCCCCAAGCAGCGAGAGTTCACGGCCTCGAGACGGCCAAAAATGGCGGAGCGTATACTCAGGAACGAGTTCAAAACCTTGTCAAAGGAGCCTTGGACCAACATCGAAGTGAGCTTCTTCCTTATCAATGATCACACGAGCCTTGCTAACCACTCTGAAAGTTGATTGACGAGAACATCTTTGAATGGAGCGTCGCTTTGATCCCGCTCAGCCCAGATTCACTCTACTATGGAGGCTACTTCAAAGCAAGAATGAGCTTCCCGAAGAACTACCCCTACAGCCCTCCCGGTATGCAGTTGTTGATTTGGAACTCTTTCAGAGTGACAACCTAACCAATTCCGTAGACTTCAAGTTTCTCCGACCACTCTACCATCCTAACATCTACCCTGATGGCCGCCTCTGCATCTCCATCTTGCACCAACCCGGAGACGATGAAATGTCGGGCGAGTCCGCTTCCGAACGTTGGTCACCTGCCCAGCGAGTCGAGTCCGTCTTGATATCGATATTGTCTCTTCTTGACGACGCCGAGGTATCCTCACCTGCGAACGTCGATGCGGGAGTCATGATCCGCAAAGAGCCAGACAAGTACAAGGAGCTGGTCAAGGCCGATACGGAGAAGAGCAAGACCGACATACCTGACGACTTCACCATGCCGACAGCGGAGCAGGCGTTCCAGAAACACGACGATGTGAAGGCGGCGGATGAGTACTGGTACGACAGTGACGCTGGCGAAGATGACTTTGACTTCGGCGGCAGTGATAGTGAAGTGGACGTCGACATGGAAGTCGATGCTTTCTCAGAACGCGGAGGAGAGGAAGAAGATGAGGATGAAGACGAAGATTGATTCTGTTCTACCCTCAAGACGACGAATACATACGGCAATGGCACTGGCACAGCTACTTGTGTCAGGTGTTAGGCCATAGCGTCAAACCCCGGTGGTTTCTTTTTTGCTACTCATCTCCGTCCTCTAACTTCTTGCACAGCGCGGAGTCCGGCGTATCGCTTTCGGGACTGGTTATTTCTACAGCATTAGCGAGGTTTGCATTTGGATTAGGAGTCGAGACGTTGCTTCGCGGCTGCAGCAGGTATCTCTAAGCTTACTAATGCCTCTTATCTGCTTATGAGCATTGTAACTAGCAATCTAGTCATCTAGTAGTGCAGGACGTGCACTAGAGTGAAGTTCCTTTGATCTAACTCACGAATAGCTACTCGTCCAGTCAAATAACTGGAACTAGCTGGCATGGGGCAGTAACACACACCACAGCACACACACACACAGTGACATTCGACATAAGGCATCAAGGCATGAAATATTGTGCACAGACCAATAGCGAACTTTCCGAACGATTTTATTTTCGAAGCTTCGAACTTCTCTCCTCTCTACTCTAATTGACCTGTCTCTAACCTTTTCTTTTGCAACTTACTTGAGCCCACCATGGCTTTGGTGCAAAAGCAACAGGAAGGGGATTTCCAGATCGTCCCACAGGCCACTGCGCCACCCATCCCTACCAGCGAGTGGCCATTGCTATTAAAGGACTACGACAAATGTACGTGACCACCTCGATGTCTTCCTTAGGGCCTCAATACTTCTTGAAGCCGCGAGGAACAGGTTTGTTTTGCTCCTTTGACTGACTTCAGCTGTAGTACTCGTCCGAACTGGTCATTTCACTCCAATCCCTCACGGTTGCACACCGCTGAAGCGCAGCATCGAAGAATATGTTAAGCTCGGCATAATCAACCTTGACAAACCCTCCAATCCGTCCTCTCACGAAGTGGTAGCGTGGATCAAGCGCATTCTGCGTGTTGACAAGACAGGGCACAGCGGCACTCTCGATCCCAAAGTCACGGGCTGCCTGATCGTGTGCATCGATCGCGCCACGCGGCTGGTCAAGTCACAACAGGGCGCGGGCAAGGAATACGTCGCCGTCATTCGCTTCCACGAGAAGGTTCCCGGCGGCGAAGCGCAGTTTTCGCGCGCACTTGAGCTCTGCACCGCCGCCATCTTCCAGCGCCCTCCTCTCATCTCGGCCGTCAAGCGACAGCTCCGCATCCGCACCATCTACGACAGCAGGCTCATTGAGTTCGATGGCGAGAGAAAGCTGGCTGTGTTCTGGGTCAGCTGCGAGGCTGGTACTTACATTCGAACCCTTTGCCAACATCTCGGCTATCTGGTTGGAGTGGGCGCACACATGCAAGAGCTACGGAGAGTGAGGAGCGGTGCCATGACTGAAGATAAGGGTCTGGTCACAATGCATGACGTTCTCGACGCGCAGTGGAAGTATGACACCGATCGGGACGACAGCTACCTTCGTGCTGTTATTCAGCCGCTTGAGAGTTTGCTCACGAGCTACAAACGCATCGTTGTCAAGGACTCTGCTGTGAATGCGGTCACATACGGCGCCAAGCTCATGATTCCTGGCTTGCTGAGATTCGAATCTGGAATCGAAGTTAATGAAGAGGTCGTGCTCATAACTACCAAGGGAGAAGGCATTGCTCTAGGCTACGCTATGATGGGCTCTGTAGAGCTTTCAAGCTGTGACCATGGAGTCGTAGCAAAGATCAAGCGAGTTATCATGGAGAGGGATCTGTACCCAAGGTATGTCCAATCAATCGCCTGTGAAATTCAACGAAGAAGACTAATAGGTGTTCTAGACGATGGGGTCTTGGTCCTGTAGCGCTCGAGAAGAAGAAGATGAAAGCCGACGGCAAACTTGACGTAAGAACTACTGCTCCCGCATTGCTTGATAGATCGTCGCAAAGCTAACCGAGTCTCAGAGATACGGCCGTCCAAACGAGAACACGCCCGCAAAATGGAACAACGACTACGTCGACTTCAACAAGCCCACCGAAGCAGCGAACCGCTCGCAGCCGGACGCGCAGAAGAGCGCAGACGACAGAGCCGTGGCTATCTCCGGCGCCGGCACGGCCGATTCGGCGAGTGCGGAAGATGTGCTCTCGGCGCCGGCGATCCCGCCCGCACCGGCGGACGACGACGACGACGAAGAGATGGAGGACGAGGCGGGCGGCGCCAACGGCGTCGAGAAGCCCGAAAAGAAGAGCAAGAAGAGCAAGGAGGGCAAGAAGCGGAAGCACGAGGGCGAGACGGCAGACGAGCGCAAGGCGCGCAAGGAGGCCAAGCGCGCGAAGAAGGAGGCCAAGGCTGCGAAGACCGCCGCTTAGGTGTCTTGCGGCCGTGATCGACTCATTCTGCGTTCGCGCTGGGTTGCTGGTCCGGGTAATGGCGTTGCGGCGTGTATCACGGCGCTGAAAATGGCATGTTGGCTGCCGCGGGCATTCTCAGTCTCGGGTCTGTTTGCGTCCATGCTATGTATTTATTCTTTGCGTACGAGACTCCACAGCGGGAGCCTTTTTGGGCGAAGATATCTCGGCCTTCTTTCAAACGATGGCCTTCTAAGGGTCTCGATTGCACAATCTAAGATGAAATATCTCAATTTCTAGGCTCCGTTTGCTGTGTAAGGCTTTTTGTCTGCTGTAGAATAGCCAAAATCGATTATTATCCCCTGAAGTGGAGTCGTAGACTTGTACCTGTCTATTTCGGGACAAGGCTGGATCTACGCATGGATTTGGGTACGTGCGCTGACGGCGTTCTGCACCGCAATAAATTGTCCGATATCCGAACGGTAGTACGGCTTGCCCATTCAATTCACCGATCACGCGAGCTGGTACACTGCAGCACTCGGCACTTTCCTCAATGCTACGATAACGATCGATCCGCACTGTTCCGTCGACGATGGCGCCGAAGAATAAGGAAGAGAGCTTTGAGATGCGCGGACGCTACAGCAAAGTCGACCAACGCCACGATGAGGAGCAACCGCTCGATCCGGAACTCGAAGACGCATACCGAGACGTGAGTTCTGATGAGGAGGAAATTGATGAACTCGACCCTCTCAATGACGAGACCGGGACGGTGAGGAGAAACAAAGCCAAGAGTACGAGAAGAGCAGAACAAAATGGCACGCTGTTGCCAGCGAGGAAGAAGAGCTGGGCGAGGAGATACCTGGTGCCGAGCAGATTCTGCTGTTCGTTAACAATACTCTTCTTCGTTACAGTACTGCTCCTGCTCGCGGTCGGCGGGATTTGGGTTGTCAGGTCAGCGCCGAAGGATGGGCAGAGTCCGGCCTGGTATCCCACACCACGCGGTGGAACGGATGGAGGGTGGGCAGAGAGTTACAGGAAGGCTGCGGAAATGGTAAAACAAATGTCACTGGTTGAGAAGGTGAACATCACGACTGGCACTGGTTGGTCGATGAATATGTGCGTTGGCAATACTGGACCTGTTGAGAGGCTAGGTTTCCCAAGTCTATGCCTTCAGGACGGCCCCTTGGGAATTCGGTTTACAGATAATATCACTGCATTTCCCGCTGGTATCACTGTCGGTGCCACATGGAACAAGGACCTGATGTTCCAACGCGGTTCCGCACACGGGCAGGAGGCGAGAGAAAAGGGGGTCAATGTTCTACTTGGCCCTGCAATGGGTCCGCTTGGGAAATCTCCACTTGGTGGTCGTAACTGGGAAGGTTTTGGGTCTGATCCGGTACTCCAGGGGATTGCATCTGCACAGACCGTCAAAGGAATTCAGTCTCAAGGTGTAATAGCCACTGCAAAGCATTTCATTGGGAACGAGCAGGAACACTTTCGACAAGCTTGGGAGTGGGGTCGACCGAACGCTATCTCTTCCAACATCGACGACAGAACGCTACACGAACTATATGCCTGGCCATTCGCAGAGAGTGTCCGAGCGGGTGTAGGCGCAGTGATGTGCTCTTACAACCAAGTAAACAACTCCTACGCATGTCAGAACAGCTTGCTGCAGAATGGCATCCTTAAGGACGAGATGAACTTCCAAGGCTTCATCATGTCTGACTGGCTGGCTCAGAGAAGTGGCGTGGCAAGCGCTTTGGCTGGCCTAGATATGAGCATGCCAGGAGATGGTTTGAAGTGGCAGGACGGTAATGCTCTCTGGGGTCCAGAACTCACATTGGCGGTCTTGAACGGCTCAGTACCTGTTGAAAGAGTCGATGACATGGTCACTAGAATCGTTGCAGTGTGGTATCAGTTAGGGCAAGATGACAAGCAAAAGTGGCCTCTTCCG
>Ga0335073_10002308_pt1 | contig 26061 bp, 23 predicted proteins | sample Lox_Sample_22_FD_207093 | JGI IMG/M metagenome (GOLD analysis project Ga0335073, IMG submission 207093) | Soil microbial communities from Loxahatchee National Wildlife Refuge, Florida, United States - Lox_Sample_2.2 | ecosystem: Environmental > Terrestrial > Soil > Wetlands | place: USA...
CATCGGGCCGCGAGCGGGCGAGCACGGCGGCAACATCGTGGTCTCCGGCACGATCCAGGAGCTGCTGGACAGCAAGGAGTCGCTGACCGGCGCGTACCTGACCGGCCGCGAGTCCATCCCGATGCCCAGGCAGCGCCGCAAGCGCAGCAAGAGCAGGGAAGTCGTGGTCAAGGGCGCCGCCGAGCACAACCTGCGCGGCGTGGACGTGGCGTTCCCGCTCGGCTGCTTCATCGCCGTCACGGGGGTCTCCGGGTCCGGCAAGTCCACTCTGGTCAACGACATCCTGTACAGCGCGCTGGCCAAGGAACTGCACGGCACCAGGATCGTGCCGGGCAAGCACACCCGGGTCACCGGCATGCAGAACCTGGACAAGGTCGTGCACGTCGACCAGGGCCCGATCGGCCGTACCCCGCGGTCCAACCCGGCCACGTACACCGGGGTGTTCGACCACGTACGGCGGCTGTTCGCAGCGACCACCGAGGCGAAGGTGCGCGGCTACCAGCCGGGCAGGTTCTCGTTCAACGTCAAGGGCGGCCGGTGTGAGGCGTGCTCCGGCGACGGCACTATCAAGATCGAGATGCAGTTCCTGCCCGACGTCTACGTCCCGTGCGAAGTCTGCCACGGCGCCCGGTACAACACCGACACCCTGCAGGTGCATTACAAGGGCAAGACCATCTCCGACGTGCTGAACATGCCGATAGAGGAGGCCGCCGAGTTCTTCAAGGCCATCCCGGCCATCCACCGGCACCTGCAGACGCTCGTGGACGTCGGGCTGGGCTACGTGCGGCTTGGCCAGCCCGCCCCGACGCTGTCCGGCGGCGAGGCGCAGCGCGTCAAGCTCGCCTCCGAACTGCAGCGCCGGTCGACCGGGCGGACGATCTACGTGCTCGACGAGCCCACCACCGGCCTGCACTTCGATGACATCCGCAAGCTGCTCGGCGTGCTCGGCCGGCTGGTGGACAGCGGCAACACGGTCATCGTCATCGAGCACAACCTCGACGTGATCAAGACGGCGGACTGGGTTATCGACCTGGGCCCCGAAGGCGGCTCCCGCGGCGGCGACGTGATCGCGACCGGAACACCAGAGGACGTCGCTCAGGTGGAAGAAAGCTACACCGGCCAGTTCCTGAAGAAGATCCTCAACGTGTAGCCGGTGGCCGGTCCCGCGGCGTCGCAAACCTGGCGCGCGCGCCCTGACCAGCGGCCCTCGGCCCCGGACGGCTACGCTGCCCGGGATGGAGATCAGCACAGGCAGCGGGCCGGCCCTTGCCGAGCTTGACGAGCCGGACAGCCCGTTGTTCCTGATGGCGCTCACCCATGGGGCCGGCGGCGGCGTCGGCAGCCCCGACATTCTGGCCGCGGCGGAGGCGGCGGGCAGCCTCGGCGGCGCCGTCGCCCGGGTGCTGCAGCCGTACCGGGTGCGCGGCGCCCGCGCGCCCGGATCGCCGGGCCCGCAGGACGAGGCGTGGCTGGAGGTCATCGGGGCGCTGCGGCAGAGGTTCCCGGCGATCCCGCTGGTCCAGGGCGGCCGCAGCAACGGCGCCCGCGTGGCCTGCCGCACCGCCCGGGCCGCGGGAGCGCGGGCGGTCGTGGCGCTGGCGTTTCCGCTGCATCCGCCGGGCCGCCCGGAGCGCTCCCGGGCCGAGGAACTGCGGCTGGCCGACCCCGTGCTCGTGGTCAATGGGGACCGGGACCCGTTCGGCATCCCGGATGGCGCCGACGCATCCCGGGTCGTCGTGCTGCCCGGGGAGACGCACGCGCTGTCGCGCCACCCGCAGGAAGTGCGCGTGGCCGTGGAGTCGTGGCTACGTGAGGTGCTGCGGCCGGCCGATGGCTAGGCGGCAGACGAGTGCGTCTTTTTGGCCGGGACGTCCGGCTTCTTGATTACGGGCACCGGCTGGCAGATCAGGTCGGTGGGGCGGTGCGGGGCGATGGGCTCCCCGTCGGGGAGCAGCTCCCCGGTGTCCTCAAAAACGACTATCCCGTTGCACAGCAGGCTCCAGCCCTGCTCCGGGTGGCTGATTATGGTTCGGGCCGCCTCGCGGTCCGGGCCACTCGGCCCTGGACACGGTGGCGTATGCGGGCACATCCGCGTGCCTCCTGGTCAGTACTCGTGTGTGTGTTCTTGTTTACAAAGCTACTGTGCCAGCAGCACTGCGGGGCACGGCATGGCCCGTTGTGACTGTTTTCGGCACCACCCTTTGTAGCTTTCGTTGGTGTGCGTTCTGGTACGAAGGTACTACCCATTGTTACGAGCTACGTCACGGTCCGTAGTCAAACCGTTAACCGGCCCCGACGCGCCCGGGCCAGCATCTTCGGCAACAGGGTGCCTCCTTGCGGTCGCGGCAGGAAGCCGCCACGCCGGCCCGGCATGACTAGGCGTGACCAGGCAATCAGGGGCACATAGTGACTAGGCCCGCGGGCCGGTCAGATCCCGACGGCAGGCACGTGCGTGGCGCCGCCTCCGGGGAGGTCAGTGCGGGGCGCCGGCGGCATTCCGGTGAGCCGGTGGGTCTCGCGCAGCGTCAGCAGGCGTTCCGCCTCGTCGGTCCACGCGTGGACGGCGGACTTGGCCTTGGCCTTGCGGCGGTAGATCCAGTCCTCGTAGCCACGCGGGCCGATCTCGGCCCGCTGGGCCGCGTAAGCCGCGCGCATCGCGCTGGTCAGGGCGTCGTCGAGGTTGCGGGCCAAGGGATACAGTTCCTCGTCCCGCATACCCCGCGCCTGGGCCTTCCGGTAAACCTGCTCGGTCTCCCGCGCCCGAGCCAGGAGATCGTCGAACTGCGCGGCGAGCGCGGCGTCTGCGGCATATTCCGATTCGGAGCTGGCGCTGACCTGATGGCGACGCGTGATCACGCCGTCAGCCTAGCGGACGGCGAACGTCCGCCGGTTACCGGGAGAAGTAGTGCCAGCCGAGCCACAGCCAGCCGAGCAGGATCAGCGCGCGGCCGGCCTTCGAGCGCATGATGTAGCCGAGCCACTCGCCGAGCGTGGGTATCCGTGAGCCCTTCCGCCTGCCCAGGAACTCGAGCACGAACAGCGCGAGGATCAGCGCGGCGAACCCGATGATCGTGATGATGCGGGTCACCATGCGGCCCTCACCTGCGCACCAGAGCCCAGCCGGCGAGCAGCCAGATGAGGATTCCGGCCGCCTTCACCGGCCGCGTCCCGAGGACGGGGTCGATCAGGGTGGTGAGCGCCGGATGCCAGCCTGGCGCGCCGTCCTTGAACGCGGACGCCTCCCATTCAAACAGCGCCCCGACCGCGATTGCCCAGTAGGAGAACCCGGTCAGGTCCAGGCGATCCGGCGGGGGAATTCGCTTTGGCGGCCGGACATAGGCGATGACGGCCAGCACGGCTCCCGGCACCAGAACGATCAGCAGCGCGCTTGTGGTGAACGGCACGGTGCCCGCGGCGATCCAGGAATAGGCGATCAGGACGGCGGCCGCCGCGGCCTTCCCGGCCGCCGGGTTGCGAAGGCGCGGCGGAAGGGCCGGCCGGCCCAGCCGCCACCGCCGTGACGGCTCCTGCTGCGGCAGATCCGGCCAGCGTGGCACGTCGTCAGCGGCCATCGGCAACCCCCTCTCAGTGATCGTCGCATTGTCGACACCCGGCGCAAAGAGGCTTCTGCCGGGCATGTGGGACGCAGCGGAACGGCAGCCTACCAACAACCCCTGCGGAGCCCGGGGTTGCTGGCGGGAGAGCGGGCCAGAACTCCGCAGGTCAGCTATGTCCTGGGCATGGGTTTGGCGGGCGCGGGTGCTGGTTTTGGGGTTCAGGCAAGGCTCTCCTGCCAGCTCGTGTGCAGGGCGGCGTACTCTCCGCTCTCCTCCAGCAGCCGCTCCGGCGGCCCGTCTTCAATGATCCGGCCGCCGGAGATCATCAGCACCCGGTCGGCGATCTGCACCGTGGACAGCCGGTGCGCGATGATGAGCGCGGTGCGCCCGGCCAGGATCGTGCGCAGCGCCCGCTGCACCAGCTGCTCGGTGGGGATGTCGAGCAGCGACGTGGCCTCATCAAGAACCAGGACGGCCGGGGCCGCGAGGAAGGCCCGGGTAAACGAGATCAGCTGGCGCTGGCCTGCGGACAGCCGCCCGCCGTGCTTGCCAACCTGCTCGTCGTAGCCCCCCGGGAGCAGGCGGATGAACTCGTGTGCGCCGATCGCCCGCGCCGCCGCCTCGACCTCGCCGCGCGTTGCGCCCGGCCTGCCCAGCTCGATGTTCTCCGCGATGCTGCCGGTGAACAGGAAGTTCTCCTGGGTGATCAGGACCACCTCCTGGCGCAGGCTCTGCTCGGACAGCTGCCTGAGATCGACACCGTCCAGGAGCACCCTGCCCTGGCCCGGATCGTAGAACCTGGCCATCAGCCGCGCGATCGTGGTCTTGCCCGCGCCGGTGGCGCCGACCAGGGCAACGGTCTGCCCGGCCGCGATGGTCAGGTCGAGACCCGGCAGCACCGGTGCGTCCCGGTAGCCGAACTGCACCTCGTCGAACCGCACGGTTCGCCCGCTCCTGGCCGGATCCGCGACGGCCGGAAGCGCGACGGGCTCGTCGGGCTCGGCCACGCTCGGCTCCTCGTCCAGCACTCCGGAGATCTTCTCCAGCGCCGCAGCGGCCGACTGGAACGTGTTGTAGAACTGCGACAGGTCCTGCAGCGGGTCGAAGAAGCGCTGCAGGTAGAGCACGAACGTGACGAGCACGCCGACCTTCATGTCTCCGTCGATGACCCGGAGCCCGCCGTAGAGCAGCACGGCGCCGATCGCCAGGTTGCCGACCAGGGTGATGCCCGGTGAGTAGATCGCGATCAGCCGGGACGAGCGCAGGCTGGCGGCCGCGTAGTCCCGGTTGAGCTCGCCGAAAATGTCCTGATTCCGGCGCTCGCCGCGGTAGGCCTGGACAGCGCGTATGCCGCCGAACGTCTCTACGAAATAGACGATGACCTGCGCGATCGTCTCCCTCGTCCGCCGGTAGGCGGCCGCCGACTCGCGGCGGAACCAGACCGTCAGCCAGGTCAGCGGCCCGAAGCCGACCAGCACCACCAGCGCCAGCGGCCAGTCGAGCAGCAGCATCCCGGCGCCGACCAGCAGCAGCGACAGGAGCGCTGATACCAGCGAGTCCAGGCCCTCCTCGAACAGGTCGGAGATCGAATCGATGTCGGAGACCTGGCGGGAGATGACCCGGCCGGACGTGTAACGCTCGTGGAACGACACCGGGAGCCGCAGAAAGTGGGCGAACAGCCGGCGGCGGAGGTCGGTGACCACCGCGGCGCCCAGCCGGCCGATCGCGCCGATGTAGGTGCGCGTGGCGATGGCCTGGACCAGGACCGCGACGGCGAAAGCGGCGATCACGACGATGAGCGGGATGAAGGGGGACGGGGCGGTGGGTGGGGGGTGGGGGTTGTGATCGAGCTGGGGGATGCGGTCGATTCCAACCCCGACCAGCCAGGGCCCGGCCAGGGCCGCGACGTTGGCGATCACGATCAGCAGCAGGATCGCCGCGCACCAGGCCCGGTGCGGGCGGAGCAGGTCCTGCAGCAGCCGCCTGCCCCGGGTGCGCAGCAGCGCCGCGAGGCTCGCCGTGATCTCGTCGGCGTCCTCCGCGGCGATGCCGCGCCATGCCTGTCCGGTCGTCTGGCTCATCTGGCCCCCCCACTCATCTGCGGGCCTCCGTCAGACCCGGATCCCCGGCTGGGCCGAGACCGGGGCGCTCATCGTCGGAGCCGCTCATCAGGCTTCGGTAGCGGGGCTGGCTCGCCAGCAGCTCCCGGTGCGAGCCGGCCGCGATGATCACGCCGCCGTCGAGCAGTGCCACCCGGTCGGCGAGCGTGACCGTGGACGGCCGGTGCGCCACGACCAGGGCGGTCGACTCGGCCATCACCTCCTCGAGCGCGCGGGTGACCTTTGCCTCGGTGTGCACGTCAAGCGCTGACAGCGGGTCGTCGAGGAGGAGCACGGCGGGCCTGGCCAGGATCGCGCGAGCCAGCGCCACGCGCTGGCGCTGGCCCCCGGACAGGGCCATGCCCTGCTCGCCGATCCTCGTGTCCAGTCCCCAGGGCAGGTCGGCGACGAAGTCGGCCTGCGCCGCTGCCAGCGCCGCGCGTATCTCCTGCTCATCGGCGCCCGGGTTGCCGTAGCTCACGTTTTCCCTGACGCTCACCGAGAACAGCGTGGGGTCCTCGAACGCGCAGCCGACCGCCGAGCGCAGGGTGGCGAGCGGCAGATCCCTGACGTCGGTTCCGTCCAGCAGGATCGCCCCGGTCGACACCTCCGCCAGCCTCGGCACCAGCTGCAGCAGCGTCGACTTGCCGCAGCCGTTGGGGCCGACCAGCGCGACCGTCTCGCCCGGCTCGAGCTCCAGGGTGACGCCGCGCAGCACCGGCGTCGGCGTCCCCGGGTAGCGGAACGTCACGCGGTCGAATAGGAGACGGCCGTGCGTCCTCGCCGGCTGCGCAGGCGCACGGCGGGATCCGGCCGCGCGGTCGGTGATGGCGGGGTGGGTGTCGAAGATCTCGTAAATCCGCTGCGCGGCGGTGGCCGCCTCCTGGCCCGAGGCCAGGATGTAGCCCATCGCCTCGATTGGCCAGACCATCTGCAGGGCCAGGGTGATGAACGCGACCAGGCCGCCGAGCGTCAGCTCGTTCCGGGTGACCGCGAGCGCGCCAAGCAGCAGGATCATGCCGATCACCGCGTTGGGCAGCAGGTCGAGGCCGGCCCAGAACGTGCCGCGCAGCCTGGCCTTCTGCACCTGCGTGTCCTGGACGAGCGCGGCCTGGGCGCCGTGCCGCTGGGCCGCCTCGTCACGGCGGCCGAGCGCCTTGAGCACCCGGACACCGGTCGCGGCCTCCTCGACATACGTGGCGAGATCACCCTGCTGGTCCTGGGACCGGCGGGACAGCACCCGGTAGCGCCGCTCGAAACGGGTGCACAGCCCCACGACGGGGAGGAAAACGCACCCGGTGAGCAGGCCGAGCCACCAGTTCAGCCTGATCAGCAGCGCCACGACCGCGACGAACGTCACCACGTTGGTGACGAAGAAGATCGTGCCGAAGCCCGCGAAACGCCGAATCGCGGCGAGGTCGGTGGTCGCACGAGACAGCAGCTGGCCGGACTGCCAGTCGTCGTGGAACCCGGTGTGCAGGCGCTGCAGATGCGCATAGAGGGCGTCGCGCATCGACTGTTCCAGGTCGGTGACCGCGCTGGCCTGCACCCACCGCCGGTAAAGGTTTAAAGCGGCCTGGAGCACGCCGAGCGCGGTCGCGGCCAGGCCGAGCGGCAGCAGCGCGCGGGCGTTCCCGTGCGCGATCGGCCCATCGATGATCCCCTTGATCAGCAGCGGGATCGCGATCTCGGCGCCAGCAGCCGTGATCGCGGCGGCGAGCATGAGCGCGAGCTTCAGGTAGTAGGCCTGCAGATACTCCCGGGTCCGCCACAGTGCCGCCAGCGGCGTCTGCTCCGCGTGCTTCTGCTCGCCGACGGTTTGCCGGGTTTGGGCATGCGGCATCGCGGTTGGGGTATTGGCGGGCATTCTTAGCAGGCTAACTGCGTGCATAGGCCACTGTCATCCCTATTTTCCTCCGATACGGCGCGAGAAGGCGGAGAGTGGGTAGCTCCGGCGGTGCCGGAGCCAGAGGTCGGCCAGGGAGGAGCCATGGTGTTCGGCAGGGGACGGCCTGTGGCGCCCGCCCGTTTCCCTGACCCCAGGTGACGGGCTGGTCCGCGGCTGGTGGTTTAGCCGCTTACCGGGACGGCGTGACCGTCATCGTCGAGCTGGCTGGCCAGTTCGACGAGCAGACCTGGACGGCGCAGACGCCGTGCACGGACTGGCGTGCCGCCGACCTTGCCGGGCACCTGCGCTGCGTTGCCGACGACTACCACGAGTACCTCGACGACGCCCCGGCCAGCAGACTGGCGCGGCTGATGGCCACCGGCGCGCATCCCGACACGCTGACCCGCAAGCTGGCACGGCAGAACGCGGCCGAGCTCGCGGCGCTTGCTGACCGCCCGGCGGCTCAGCACATCGCCGCGTTCGCGCAGGCCGCCCGGTTGTACGCGCGACGGCTCGGCCCGCTCTGGGACATGCCACATCACCGCTACCGGGACGCGCTGGTGACCGTGGGCGGCATGGCCGGCGCCGCCTGCGCCGAGTGGCACCTGCACGCCTGGGACCTCGCGAAGGCGCTCGGCAAGGAGTACCGGCCCGCCGCGCCGGAGATCGTGCTCGCCGGGTGGCGCGCCGGGGTGCCCCAGCGCCCGCCAGCGCCCGGCCGGGGCGCGGGGGACCCGTGGCTGACGCTGCTGCTGACCTCGGGCCGGTCGCCTGGCTGGCCGAGACCGGGGCCTGGCGTTACGGGCGGTCTGAGCGAATCCGGTGGCAATGACGATTGATGTCGGCAAGAGCCGTGCCGCCTACCCGGCGCTGGCGGACGGGCATGCCTACCTCGGCGGGGCCGCTGGCACGCAGCTGCCCAACCCGGTGATCGACGCGATCACCGGGGCGTACCGCGTCCGGGATCGGGAACACAGGCGGCGCGTTCCCGGCCAGCCGCCGCTCCGAGATGATCACCGATGAGGCCCGGAGGGCCGTGGCCGACCTCACCGGCGGCGACCCCGCCGGCGTTGCCGAGCTCGGCTAGCTCGCCCCGGTGTAGCGGTAGAGGCGGGTCTCGCGGATCGTGAAGCCGAGCCGCTCGTAGAGTCGGCCGGCGGCCGCGCGCCCCGGGCGCGACGTCAGGTCGACGGTCCGGGCACCCCCCGCGCGGGCGATCCGCAGCGACTCCCGCATCATCGCTTCGGCGGTGCCCTGGCCGCGGGCTGACTCGTCCACGACCACGTCCTCGATCCAGGCCCGCACCCCGGTCGGGATCGGGAACATGACCAGGGTCATCGTGCCGGTGATGGCGCCGGAGGAGCGGGCCAGCAGGACCGTGTTGGCCGGGCAGCCGACCACCGCTTCCAGCGACTCCTGGGTGGGCGGCCCCGCGGACCTGGACAGCTGCGGGATCAGGCGGCCGAACGCCTCGACGACCTCGCCGGTTATCTCGTCGAGCACCTCTACCTGGACGGTCACCCGGTGGATATTACGCCGGATGCCGTCCGCTCGCGCTGATAGGCCCCGGGCGGCACGCCGATCACTCGCTTGAAGTGCCGGGTGAGGTGCGCCTGGTCGGCGAAGCCCGCCTCGGCGGCGACCACCGCGGGTGCCAGGCCGTCGTCGAGCAGCCGGCGGGCCAGGCGCACCCGGAGCTGGTTCAGGTACGCGTGCGGCGGCAGGCCGGTCTCCGCCCGGAAGGCGCGCAGCAGCGCGAACGGGCTCATCCCGGTGATCCGGGCGAGATCATCGAGACTCGGCGGGTCGGTGAGCCGCTCCGCGAGCACCTCCCTGGCGGCACGGACCGCGCCTGGGGCCCGCCGGGCAGGGGCCTGCCCGGCGGGGCGGGCGGGCTTTGCGTGGGCCAGCAGCAGACCCGCCAGCCCCGCCCGGAGGAGGCTGGACGAGGCGAGCGGGTCGCCGCGCTCGGCGGCCACGTGGGCCGCGAGCAGGAGCCGGGCGCTGCGCTCGTCATAGACCACTGTCTGCGGGAACGACGGGATCGCCCGCGGCCAGCCGATCTCGGCGGCAACCCCGGTCACCACGTCCACCGCGGGGTAGAGGACGCGGTACGTCCAGCCATCCGGCCCCGCAGCCTGACCGGTGTGCACGACGTCGGGGTTTAGCAGCGCCACCGCACCGGCTCCGGCGCGCAGCAGGCTGCCGCCGTAGGTGAACTCCTCCATCCCCGCCTCGATCAGGCCGAGGGTGAAGGTCTCGTGGGCGTGCCTGCTGTAGCGGTGGGTTACGAACCTGGCCCGCAGCAGGTCCACGCCGGGCACAGCGGCGTGCTGCCAGTAGCGCGCGTTCTCGGCCGCCATAGACCCATGCTTACCTGATCTCGCCACCCCGCACCGAGATCGCGAACGCTCAGTTCAGCAGCGGCGCCGGGTGCAGGGCGCTTCTTGGCAGGCGGCCGGTCAGCCAGCGCAGCAGCAGAACGGCGAGCCCGGCGCTGGTGGCGTCCAGTAGCCACGGCAGCCATGCGGCCACCGAGAACAGGGCGACCACGGCCGGCGCGAGCACGCCGGATACCGTGAACGCGTACTGGAACGCGGCCAGGTAGCGCGCCCGGACCGCGGCCGGTGCGACCGCCTCGGCCAGCGCCCCGGCCCTGAGCAAGAGCAGGCCCGCCATGGCCATGACCACGGTGGCGGCCAGCAGCACAGCGGGCCGCCAGGACGGCGGGACGGCAAGGGCCGCCACGCTGATCCCGCACCAGACGACGTAGAGCGCGGCACCAATGATCATGACCGTCGTGCGGTTCAGGCCCTTGGTTATCCGCAGCGCCAGCGTGGCTCCCGCTCCGGTCAATCCCCCCGCGAGTGCGATGGCCGCACCCGGCAGCCATGGCCGGGTATGCAGTTCCCGGAGCGCGTAAATAGAGATGCCACTGAGGAAGAAATCAATCGAGAGCACGGCGAGGCCGGTGGCGACGACAATGCCAAGGAAAAGCCCGTCCGACAATGGCCCGCGGCTCGCCCGCACGGCGGTGCGGGCGGCCTGGCGAGGCGGGCGCGGGGCACACACCATCACGGCGAGCAGCAGCGCGCAGGCCGCGAAGCTCACCGCGTCCGCCCCGACGGCGATCCGGTAGGCGGTCCGGCCGAGCACGCTGAGCAGCCCGCCGGCGGCCAGCCCGCCCAGGCTGAAGCACGCCGACCGGACCATGGCAGCCACCGCGAACGGCTGGTCCTTCGGGCCGTCATCGGTCACGTCCGAGATCAGGGCGCACAGCGAGCTGTAGAAAAGCTGCTGGCCGGCCGCGAGCAGGACCGCTGCCACCGCGACGATCGCTGCGCCGCGTGCGGCCAGGTAACCCAGCGCCCCGAGTGCCTGCAGGACTTCGGCGCCGACCACGACCCGCAGCGCTCCGACCCGGTCCACCAGCCGGCCCGCAACGAGCGGCATGGCCAGTCCCGCTACGGTACCAGCCGCCACAACCGTCCCGGCAACCGCAATTGGCAATCCCACAATTCGCGTCACATAAATCATCACCATTGGCAGGAACAAGCCAGAACCGAAATTGTCCACACCCAGCGCAATGAGCAGCCCTGCCCGGCTCTTCGACATAGCGAATGACCATAACGATCCCGGGTCCGGTGCAATTTGCATTGCGGATTTTGGAGATTTTAGGCGCGTTTTTCAGGGTGATCTAGACAAGTCTATTAACTGAAAGCAACGATTCCGTTACGCCTGGTCATCCAGATAAGGCCGGGGCTGGCCAGCGGTGGGGGCGGGTCGGCCAGCAGCGGGGCGGTCGGCAGGCAGGGCAGGCACGCCGGGCAGGCAGGCAGGCGGCGGGGCCGGGCAGCCAGGCGGCAGGGCGGGCAGGCAGGCGGCAGGGCGGGCAGGCAGGCGGCAGGGCGGGCAGGCAGGCCGGCGGCGGAGCAGGCAGGCCGGCCGGGCGGTGGCGCCGCAGCCGTAGCATGGGCGGGCCAATGCCGAACCCGATGGGACGCGCGTGCCTCCTGATTCGCCGGAACGGGAACCGATGCTGGCGGCCGTGAGGGAGCTCAAGGCCAGCTTCGGGATCGATGCGCGGCGCATCGACGCGGTTGGCTGCCTGCTCACCGATGGCGAGTTCCGGTCGGTCGCGGAGCTCGTGTCGCTGACCGGCACCTCCCGGCGGACCGCAGAGGCGGTGCTGCGCGCGGCCGAGCGGCACCTTGACGCCTCGGCCGGGCGGGTGCGGATCAGCGAGCCGTACGCAGCCGCGTACGCCGCCGAGTTCGGCTGCGCCGCGGACGAGCCCGTCTCGGATCCGTGGGACAGGCTGGCCCGGCGTGACCCGGTGGTCCTGGCCGAGGCCACCGGGCTTGTCGAGCACGCCCCGGCCGCGCAGCGCGACCTCGACCAGGTGCCGGCCACCCCGGTGACCGTCCTCAAGCGCGGCCACTATCTGCGGCGGAGCTTTGACCTCCACGGCGCCCACGTGCTCTGCGTGGGCGACCACGACCTGACCTCGCTCGGCCTGTTCCTGGCCGGAGGCGCGGACGGGCTGCGGGTGAGCGTGGTCGACGCCGACGAGGCGCTGCTCGGATACATCGACGCCGAGGCGCGGCAGCGCTGCTTCGACGTGCGCTGCTTCGCGGCCGACCTGCGGCTCGGCCTGCCTCCCGCACTGCTGGAGTCGAGCCAGCTCATCTTCACCGATCCGCCGTACACCCCCGAGGGAGTGCGGCTGTTCGTCGCCCGTGGCCTTCAGGGGCTCGCCGACACGCGCAACGGCCGGGTGCTCGTCGCATACGGGTTCGGTGAGCAGCCCGCGCTCGGTCTGGCGGTGCAGCAGGCGCTGAGCCCCCTGCACCTCGCGTACGAGGCTGTGCTGCCCGGGTTCAGCCGCTACGCCGGCGCCGAGGCGATTGGCGGCGAGGCCGCGCTGTACGTGCTGCGCCCGACCCGCCGCAGCCGAAGCGCCGCCCAGGCAGGCGCCGCTGACGAAGCCCGGGCCGGGCTCTACACGGGCGGCGCGCAGTCGGTCGAGTCGGCGCCCCGGGGCCTCGGCGAGGCGGCCGCGGCCGCGATCCTCGGCCTGGTGGCCGACCCGGGCGAGCCGGTGCTGCTGGTGGGCCCGGGCTGGCCCGAGGCGGCGGGCGGCGGGGCACGGCGCGGGAACGCGGGGGGCGGGGCGCGGCGGGGGAACGCGGGCGGCGACGAGCCGGCCGGGGCCGGCCAAGGCGAGCGGCTCCCGCTTTCCGCCCTCATGGCGGCACCGCTGCCCCGCAGCCTGCAGAACCGCACCGCGGTCATCAACCTGTACCCGGGCTTCGGCTCGCTGGTCTTCCGTGTGCTGCTCGCGGCGAGCGCCCGGCGGCTCGCGATCGTCTGCCGCAACGGCGTTCCCGAGCTGCGGGATGCGGCCGGGCAGCGGGCGCTGGCGCGGCTGATCGCGCCGAAGTACCGGATCACGCGGCTGCTGCGCAGCGCGCCAGAGCCGGACATGGCGGTGATCTTGGCCGAGCGGGCCTCGGCCTCGGAGCTGACCGCGGCCGAGCAGGTCGCCGGGTACATCTACGCCCGCGCCCACGGCAAGCTCGGCAATGCCTGGCGCGAGGGCCTGATCGCGCTGTGGGCGTCCCGGGGCCAGGAGCTGACCAAGCGGGACGCGCGCGACCTGATCGAGTCGGTGACGGCCAGGCCGGACCTGCTCGACCGCTGCCCAGCCGATCTGCCAGGCCCGCTGTTCCCGCCGCTGATCTCAGAAATCGAGCGGTCCACGGCGGCCGCGCCGGCCTGAAGCTCCCGGCAAAACGGGCCGGTCCCGGCGGGAGGTCGGGCCCGGCCCGTTGGCCGGTGGGGGAGCGGAGCTCTCCTAGCTGGCGTAGTCCAGCAGTGGCTGAGCCCGGCTCGGGTGGCGCAGCTTGGACAGCGACTGCTTCTCCAGCTGGCGGATGCGCTCCCTGGTCAGGCCCAGCGCGCGGCCGATCTCGTCCAGCGTGTGCGGGTTGCCGTCGTAAAGGCCGAACCGCATCGCCATGATCGTCGCCTCGCGAGGGGTGAGCGCGTCGAGCGCGTGACGGAGCTGGTCGGCCAGCAGCTGCCGGTCCACGAGCTCGGACGCCTCGGGCGCGTCGACGTCCTCGATCAGGTCGCCGATGCTGGTCTCGCCGTCCTCGCCGATCGTGGAGTCCAGGCTGATCGGCTGGCGGCTCGTGCGCAGCAGCTCCTCGATCTGGTCCGGCGTGCGGTCCAGCTCCACGGCCAGCTCCTCCGGGGTGGGCTCCCGGCCCAGCCGCTGGTGCATGTCCCGCTCCACCCGGCTGAGCTTGCTCAGCATCTCCAGCACGTGCACCGGCAGCCGGATCGTGCGGGCAGAGTCGGCAAAGCCTCGCTGGATCGCCTGGCGGATCCACCACATCGCGTACGTGGAGAACTTGTAGCCCTTGGTGTAATCGAACTTCTCGACCGCCCGGATCAGGCCCAGGTTCCCCTCCTGCACGACGTCGAGGAGGGACAGCCCGCGATCGCTGTACTTCTTGGCCACCGAGACCACCAGGCGCAGGTTCGCCTCGAGCATGTGCGCCTTGGCCCTGCGGCCGTCCTCAGCGACATCCTCCAGGTCACGGCGCAGTGACTGGGACAGCTTGGCCTCGGTCTCCAGCTTGTGCTCGGCAAACAGCCCGGCCTCGATCCGCTTGGCCAGGTCGACCTCCTGCTCGGCGGTGAGCAGGCTGGTGCGGCCGATGGACTTGAGGTAGGTGTGCACCGAGTCGCCCATAACCGACGTCTGGTCGTCAAGGTCGGCCTCGACGGCCAGCTCGGCCATCCCGCCCGCGAGAGCCGACGCCTCGGCCTCGGCATCGAGGCCATCGAGCTCGATCACGTCGGCGATCTCGGCGGCCGGCCGGGGCTCGCCGCTGCCGGCATTGCGGTCGGCGGTCCGGGAGCGCGCCTTGCGGGCGCCGGTCGAAGGGAGGGTGGCAGCCTGCACGGGAGCCTCCGGCTGGTCGTTACCGAGCTGAACGCCGGCCTCGGTGAGTTCGCGAATGATGGACCTGGCTTCAGCGGGGGAGATCTGAGCCTGCTCGAACGCCGCGCGGAGGTCGGGAAGGGACAGATGACCCTGGCCGCGCCCGCGCTGAATCAGCTCGTCCAGGCCAGTCGTGGTTGCCTCATCGTCGCGTCGCTGCGACGCGGCGGCCGCGGTCCTCGGCATGAGACACCTCCCTTTCCTCGTGCGCGCATCGGGCGCGCCCCTCCTGCACCACCGGGGCGGCGCCATCGGGGGTTAACGGGGTCCCGCGGCACTTGGCATTGTGCGGCGCGGGCACTATCTTTAACGCTCAGCGCGGTCGTTTGTTCCCGTGGGGGTATCGCGCGCCCGCAGACGGCCTGTTACAGCCGTGTCACGGCGGCCACCCTGGCTCTGAGCGCAGCCTTGTCAGGCTTACCAGAAGGTAGCATGGGAAGTTCTGGCATGAGCACCAGGGCTGCCGGAGCGGCGTAGCCGGGCAGCCGCACCCGGACGTGCGCGCGGACGTCGGCCAGCAGCGGGGGTGCGGACGGGTCGGCCGGGACCACCACCGCCGTGACGACCTCGCCCCACTCGGGATCCGGCCGTCCCACCACGGCGGCTTCCCGCACCCCGGCGCAGCTTCCGAGCACCGCCTCGACCTCGGCCGCGACCACCTTCTCGCCGCCAGTGTTGATCACGTCGTCGGCCCGGCCGCGGACCAGCAGCTCGCCGGACGAGCCGAACGCGCCGAGGTCCGACGTGACGAACCAGCGGCCGTCGCGGGCCGCGGCGGACAGATCGGGGCGCAGCCGGTACCCGGAAAACAGCACCGGCCCGGCAATCCGGATCCGCCCGCCGGCCGCGATGTCCACCGACACGCCATCCAGCGGCACGCCGTCGTACACGCAGCCGCCGCAGGTCTCGCTCATCCCGTAGGTGGTGACGACCGGGGCGCCGGCCGCGCGCGCGGCGTCTACCAGCCCCACCCCCGGTGCGGCCCCGCCGAGCAGGATCGTCGCCACGGCGGTCAGGTCGTCTCCGGCCTCCACGAGTCTTCGCAGTTGAGTCGGCACCATAGACACGTGGGCGCAGCCGCTGGCCGTCAGCGTGCCGGGTTCCGGCCTGGTCACCACCACAGGCTCGGCGCCCGCCAGCAGCGACCGCACCAGCACCTGGATCCCCGCGATGTGAAACGCCGGCAGGCAGCACAGCCACCGCTCGCCCTCGCTCGCGCCGATGCGCCGCAGCGAGGCCCGGGCCGAGGCCAGCAGGGCTGCCGCGGACAGTTCGGTGCCCTTGGGCTCGCCGGTGGAGCCGGAGGTGGCGACCACCACGGCCGTGTCTGGCGCGACACCACCCGCCGCATCACCGCCCGGCGAAGCACCGGTGTTGCGTTCCGGCCCGTCTGAAGACTCGATGACCGACGGGGCAAAAGCCTCGATCAGGGCGGTCAGCCTGGGCCCGGGCAGGCCCGGATCGAGCGGCAGGATCGCCGGTCCGGTACCGTCCAGGGCGGCGGCGAGCGCCTCGAGCATCCGCCCCGCGGCTTCGGCCGGGGGCAGCAGGACCGCGTGCAGGGGGCGGGTCGTCACGGTCGTAAGGTTATTCCGGGCAGATCCGGCATCGCGGCGAGGGAGACGGCGGAGTGGTCGACGGGCACAATCGCGCCCCTGGGCTCGCCGGGCTTCCGCGGCGGCCGTGACCGACCACCAGCTTGCCGGGCTGCTGCCGACGGTCCGCGCGTTCGCGATACCGATGCCCACCAGGTTCCGCGGCATCACCGTGCGGGAGGGCGCACTGATCCGGGGCCCGGCGGGCTGGGGCGAGTTCTCGCCGTTCCCCGAGTACGGGCCGCGTGAGTGTGCCCGCTGGCTCTCCTGTGCGCTCGAGGCCGCCTGCACCGGTTGGCCGTCGCCGGTGCGCGACCGGGTCGGCGTGAACGTGACCGTGCCCGCCGTCGGCCCGGCCCGCGCGCACGAGATCGCCGCCGGGTCGGGCTGCCGGACCGCGAAAGTCAAGGTGGCAGAATCCGGCCAGCCGGATTCTGATGACCTGGCGCGGGTAGAAGCTGTGCGGGACGCGCTCGGCCCGTCCGGTCGGATCCGGGTCGACGCGAACGGCGGCTGGAGCGTCGAGCGTGCGGTACGTATGTTGCGGGCCCTGGATCGATTCTGCCTTGAATACGCCGAGCAGCCGTGCGCCAGTCTCGCGGAACTGGCCGAGCTGCGCCACCTGGTCGACGTGCCGCTGGCCGCCGACGAGTCGATCCGCCGCGCCGAGGACCCGATGGCCGTTCGCGCGGCCGGCGCAGCGGACATCGTCGTGCTCAAGGTCCAGCCGCTCGGCGGGGTGCGCGCGGCGCTGCGGATCGCCGCGGCGTGCGAGCTGCCGGTGGTCGTGTCCAGCGCGGTGGAGTCGTCGGTGGGGCTCGCCGCCGGGGTGGCCCTGGCCGCAGCCCTGCCGGAGCTGCCATACGACTGCGGGCTCGCCACGATGAGCCTGCTGACCGGCGACGTGACCGCGGCGCCGCTTGCCGCCGACGCCGGGACGCTGCCGGTGCGGCGTCCCGAGGTCGATCCCGGGAGCCTGTCGGCCTACGAGACCGATCCGGCGCCGTGGGTCGCCCGGATGCAGGAGGCCGCCGAGTTCCTCGGCACCGGGGTCAGCGGCGCGGCGCCATGAACCCATCCACCGCGTTCGGCAGAGTGTTCGCCGACGAGCTGATCAGGTGCGGTCTGCGTGAGGCCGTAGTGGCGCCGGGCTCGCGCAGCGCCCCGCTGGCGATGGCGCTGTTCGACCGCGCCGGCGCGCCGGCCCCGGCCGGCGGGGGGCTGGGTCCCCGGCTGCACGTGCGGATCGACGAGCGCTCCGCCGCGTTCCTCGCGCTCGGCCTGGCAAAGGCGAGCGGGCGGCCGGTCGCCGCGGTCTGCACCTCGGGCACGGCCGCCGCCCACTTTCACGCCGCGGTGATCGAGGCCGACGAGGCCGAGGTCCCGCTGATCGTGCTCACCGCCGACCGGCCGCCGGAACTGCGCCGCACCGGCACCAGCCAGACGATCGACCAGCTCAAGCTCTACGGCGGGGCGGTGCGCTGGTTCTGCGAGGCGGGGGTGCCCGAGGAACGGCCTGGCATGGTGCGCTACTGGCGGTCGATGGCCAGCCGTGCGTGGGCCATGGCGTCCGGGGGAGCCGGCGGCCTTCCGGGCCCGGTGCACATCAACCTGCCGTTCCGGGATCCGCTGGTGCCCGGCGCCGACGGCAGCTGGCCCGAGCCGCTGGACGGCCGCCCGGACGGCGCGGCGTGGACCAGTGCGAATGAGCATGAGACGCTCCCGGGCGGCGGACGGCTTGCGCTGGACTGGACCGAGCGCGGGGTGGTCTTGTGCGGCGACGGGGAATACGACGCCGCGCCCCTGCTCCGGCTGGCCGAAGCCGCCGGATGGCCCGTGCTCGCCGAGCCGTCGTCGGGCGCCCGGAGCGGCCCCAACGCGCTGTCCGCCTACGGCTACCTGCTCGACTCACCGGAATTTCTCGCACGCCACCGGCCCGATCTCATCGTCTCGGCGGGCCGGCCCGGCCTGTCCCGCGGCCAGCTCGCGTTCCTGCGCGGTGCGCCGGGGCCGGTCCCGGCCCGGCACGTCGTCGTGGCCCAGGGCCCGGGGCGGTGGGCCGATCCGGCCAGGACCGCTACCGAGGTTGCTGCCGGTGTCTCGCTGCGCGGATCCGGTCCCGGCGGGGCCTCGGCGTGGCTGGCGGCCTGGCAGCGCGCCGATGCCGCGGCGCGCCGTGCCGCGGGCGAGATCCTCGACGCCGATGAGCTGCCGACCGAGCCCCGGGTGGCCCGCGACCTCGCCGCGGCGCTGCCGGACGGCGGGCTGCTCTGGGCCGGCTCCAGCCTGCCCGTGCGTGACCTGGACCAGCAGATGTCGCCGCGCGCCGGGCTGCGGGTGCTCGCCAGCCGCGGGGCCAGTGGCATCGACGGGCTCGTGTCGTCGGCCATCGGGGCGGCGCTCGCGCACCAGGCGGCCGGCGGCGGGCCCGCCGCCGCGCTGCTCGGCGATCTGGCGTTCGTGCACGACGCGGCCGGGCTGATGCTCGGGCCCGCCGAGTCCCGGCCGGACCTGTGCCTCGTCGTGGTCAACAACGACGGCGGCGGTATCTTCTCCGCGCTGGAGCAGGCAGCGTTCCCCGAGTCATTCGAGCGGCTGTTCGGCACGCCGCACGGCACCGACTTTGGGCTGCTCGCCCGGGCCGCCGGGGTGCCACATCGGCTGCTGGACAAGGCGTCCGGCCTGGCGGACGCGCTCGGCGGGGGCGGGCTCCGGGTGGTGGAGGTGCGCACGGACCGCGCAGCCGGAGCGAAGCTGCGCGCCCGGCTGCGCGAGGCCTGCGTCGGCGCGGCCGCGGGCGCCTAGGTCCGTTCGCCGGTCCTGCGGCGGCTACTCCTGGAGCGCGTCCTGCATCGCGCGGAACTTGTTCTGCGCCTCGGCCAGCTCGGCCTCGGGGTCCGAATCGGCGACGATGCCGCACCCGGCGAACAGCCGCGCCCGCCGGCCGTCCAGCTCCGCGGAGCGAAGGGCGATGCCCCATTCGCCGTTGCCGTGCGCGTCGACCCAGCCGACCGGGGCGGCGTACCGTCCCCGGTCCATGCCCTCGAGCTCGCGGATCAGCTCCATCGCGGCGCCGGTCGGCGTGCCGCCCACGGCCGCGGTCGGGTGCAGCGCGGCGGCGAGCGCCAGCGCCGAGGCGTGCTCGCCGAGCACGCTGCCGCCCCCCGGGACCTGCGCGGCGGCGAGCCGCCCGGTCACGTGGGTGGCGAGGTGCTGCACGTTGGCCAGCCGCAGCAGCGACGGCTCGGCGTCGATGTCGAGCCGGTCGCAGAACGGCGCCAGCGCCCTGCGCACGTCGGCCACGGCGTACCGGTGCTCCTCGACGTCCTTGGCCGATGCCAGCAGCGCGGCGCCGAGCCGGGCGTCCTCCGTGCCGCTGCGGCCGCGCCGTGTGGTCCCGGCCAGCACGAGTGAGCTGACCGCCGCGCCCTCCCGCCTGATGTAGAGCTCCGGGGTGGCGCCGACCAGCCCGGAGCAGCTGAACGTCCAGCAGTCCGGGTAGCGCGCGGCCAGCCTCGCGAGCAGCACGCGGGCGTCGATCTCGTCCGACGCCACCGCGTACAGATCTCTGGCGAGCACGACCTTGCTGAGATCACCCGCCTGGATCCTGGCAACGGCCGAGCTGACCGCGCGCTCCCACTGCGGAGCGGTCAGGCTTCCGTCGTGCCAGCGCAGCTCCGCCGGCACACGTGTCGGCCGCACCGGCTCCTGGGACACGTTCCGGTCGCCGATCGTGGTCAGCCAGGACCGGCCCGCGTGGCGGCCGATCACCACGGAGGGCACGACCAGGACCGAGCCGTCGGATGTCGGGTCGAAGGTGAAGCTGCCGAAGGCGACCGGGCCGCAGCCCGGCAGGCCGACCTCGTCGGTGACGTCGGCGCCGTCGAAGAACTCGGTCAGCCACTTCTCGCCCGCGGTGAACCTGTCCTCGCCCGCAGGGATGCTGATCCGGGCCGCCTCGCCCCAGCCCGCCAGCCCGTCGCCGCGGCGGATCCAGGCAACGGACCCGGAGTGCGGGAGACGGGCGATCAGGTCACCCCAATCGGCCGCGGGCTCCGTCCGGACGACCAGCCGGTCGGGCCCCGGCTGCGCTGGCTCATCGCGCTCGGCTACCACGGCAGACAACTTTACGTGCGGGAAAGTTATGGCCGGGCCCAGGGGCGGCGGCTTTTGGCTCCGCAACGGTCCGATGTAACCCGCGAGTTGGTCTATCGGGACGGGTGTGGAACGTGGTAATTTCTGTGGCGATAATCTCGACTAAAACGATGGATGAAATAGGGTAACACTTGTGAACGACACAGCACTTGTGGGGCAGAGTCACGCCCGGCGGACCGGGCTCACCCCGGCGCGGCTCAGCCAGGCTCGCCTGAGCCAGATCGTCAGTGCGCTGGCCACGCGGCCGGGCGGCTGGGGCGAAGTGGTGCGCTACGACGCGGGGCGTCGCTGGTACCGGCGACTGGAGCTGACCGACGATCACGAGGTGTGGCTGCTGTCCTGGCTTCCCGGCCAGAGCACCGGCTTCCACGATCACGGCCTCGCGGCCGGCGCGTTCGCGGTGGCAGCGGGCCAGGTCCGGGAGCGGACGGTCGCCGCGGCGCAGCGACCTCTGGTCCGGGACCTGACGGTCGCGCGCGGCAGCGTCAGGACCTTCGGCCCGCACTACACTCACGACGTGGTGAACATGTCCGCCGAGCCCGCCGTGACCGTCCACGCCTACTCCCCGCCGCTCACCGCGATGCGGCGATTTGAGCTCACGGAGTCGGGACTGGTCCAGACGGGGACCGAGATGGAGGAGGACTGGTGACAGACACCGCTCCGGCACCACCGGGCAGCCGGACCATCGACCAGATGCTCGCCGAGGCCAGGGCCCGTCTCGACCGGCTCAGCCCGCTCCAGGCGTCGAGAGCGGCACGCGAAGGTGCCGTACTGGTGGACATCCGGCCGGCCGCCCAGCGCGCCGCTGAGGGTGAGATCCCCGGGACACTGATCGTGGAGCGCAACGTGCTGGAGTGGCGTTTCGACCCAGCCTCGGACGCCAGGCTGCCCCAGGCCAGCTACGACCTCCAGGTGGTCGTCGTCTGCTCGGAGGGCTACACCTCCAGCCTCGCCGCGGCCGCGCTGCAGGATCTCGGCATCCGCGGCGCCACCGACCTGGACGGCGGGTTCCGCGCCTGGCAGGCCGCCGGCCTGCCCGTCGCGTAGGCGGCGCCTGAGGCCCCTGCGGGCCGGCCGCGACCATGATCGACTTAGCGGGGAATCCCGTCAGCGCATACGGCTGACAGGATTCCCCATACTGAGAGGTTTCCCCGTCACAGCAGCGAGAGCTGGACTGGCTCCGGCCGGGGCTGCTTTTGAGGCGGTCCGGCTGGGCTGGGCTTGGCGGTGCGCGGCTGGATGCGGCGTGCCTGGCCGGGGGTGGCCTGGCCGACCCGGTAGCGGCGGGCCAGTTCCCTGATCTGCTCTGAGATCTGGGCCTGGTATGCCTTGGGTGCGTACGCGCTCCTGCCGTACATGCCGCGGTAGGCGTCCAGCAGGTCGGGGAAGTTCTCGCCGAGCCACTTCAGGAACCACTCGCGGGCCCCTGGCCGCAGGTGCAGCACGATCGGGGTCACGTGCGTGGCGCCGGCCTCGGCGGCCAGCCGCACCGTCCGCTCGAGCATGGCGGGGGAGTCGGTGAGGAACGGCAGCACCGGGCCCATCAGCACGCCGCACCGCAGCCCGCGCTCGTTCAGCGCGGCGCAGACCCCCAGCCGGCGCTCTGGGCTGGGCGTTCCCGGTTCCACAGATCGAGAAATCTCTTTGTCGACAAAGCCGACGGACACGTTCAGGCCGACGTCGGTGACCTCCGCGGCCGAGGCGAGCAGGTCCAGGTCGCGCAGGATCAGCGTGCCCTTGGTCAGGATCGAGAACGGGTTCGCCGCGTCCCGCAGTGCCTCGATGATCCCGGGCATCAGCCGGTAGCGGCCCTCGGCGCGCTGGTAGCAGTCCACGTTCGTGCCCATCGCCACGTGCTCGCCCTGCCACTTGGCGGCCGCCAGCTCCTTGCGGGCCAGCTGCGGCGCGTTGACCTTGACCACGATCCGCGAGTTGAAGTCGTGCCCGGAGTCCATGTCCAGGTAGGTGTGAGTGTTGCGGGCAAAGCAGTTGTGGCTCACCACGCCGTTGGCGATGAAGTCGCCAGTGCCGGTCGTTATGTCGAACAGCTCGAGTTCCATGCCGATCGGCTCGATCGACGCCACCCGCAGCGGCGCGTCGCTCTCGAGCGCCATCCCCTCGATCGAGCGCTTCCTGGTGATCGCGGGCTCCGTGGTGTGGAAGAACCGGAGCACCTCCTTGAGCCCGCCCAGCAGCCGGACGCATTTCATGCCGTTGGAGCGCTTCAGGTCCTCGACCACGACGTCGAACTCGAGGGACTTCATCGACGAGACCGTCCAGCCGATGATCTCCGGGTCGGTATTGGAGACGCGCCAGACTCCCTGGTTGTAGCCGCCTTCGGCGTCGAAGATGCCGGCCAGGAAGCCCTTGCGCCACTCGGGGTCGGGCAACGTTGGCCACTCGATCAGCCGCTGGATCGCCTGGACGCGATCGCGAGACTGAGTTCGGATCGCCGTCATCTGCCGCCGCGTGGCTGACGCCTCGGAAAAGACGAACCGGCTGGTGCCAATGCCTTCGCGTGCAAGGTAGAGGCGGGTCCGGTCCAGCGCCTCGTCATCGGCGAGCGCGAGCCGGAACCGATGGACGTCTCCGGAGACTCTCCCGGGCCGCTGGTATGCGTAGCTGCCGATGCTGGCGTCGCCGCGGATCATGCCGCAGAGGTAGCCGTGGCGGTAGTCCGCGGTCTCCTTTGGTGGCTCGGCGAACCCGCCGACACCCATAAGCTTGTTGCTGAGGGTAAGGTGCGGTCGCTGCAGCGGCCCGCCGCACTCCGTGCCGAGGACGTATTTCCAGCCGCGGTTGGTCAGGAACCGGTGGTCGGCGCTGCAGATCAGCCGGGTCTCGTCCTCGAGCGTGACCGCGTAGGCCGGCTTGATGGTCGACCAGTGGTCGAGTACCTCGGTGATCACGTAGTGGCGGTAGGAGCCGCGCCGGACCGTGCCGTAGATGGCGTCACCAGGGCGGACGTAGGCCAGCGGCTTGGTGCGCCCGTCGGCCATCAAGATCGGTGTCCCACCCCAGCAGCAGTAGCTGCAAGAATGGCTACAGCCTCGGTAGGGATTTATTGTCCAGCGGAAGGCCATGCGCGACGCCGGGGGGACCTGGTTGATGATCGAGCGGGCGTGCACCTCGTAGAAGGTCATGCCGCGGAAGCCGGGCGTGTCGAAGGTCCGCGCGACCGCGTCGCGCTCGAACAGGGCCGGCGCGCCAGCGCCGGACCCTGATGACCCGTCGGCTTGGCTGGCGTCGAGGCGCAGGCTGTCCCACCGCATAGCGTTCAGGCTAGAATAATTGTTCGATCATCTCAAACGCATTCACGCATCCTTCGATGGTGTGTTGTGCTCGCGAAGCTGAACGGGATACAGGACACAGTCGGTGGGCAAAGCGCGGGTAAAAGCTCTTCAAGCGGGGGATAGTAGGAGTGGATCCCCGCCCTGTCCTGTGCGCCAGCGGCGGGCGGACGTGGTGCGGAGGTGGCCATGGCCCTGTCCATGGACGAGCAGCGCATCCTCGATGCGATGGAGCGCAAGCTTGCCGATGACGATCCCCTGCTGGCATCCAGGCTGAGCTCGTTCGGGCGGCCGGGCGTGGCCGCGATCATGCGGTCCCGGCGCGCGCGGATCGTGCTGTCGTTCCTGGCGCTGATCGCGATCGCCGCGGTCTCGCTGGCGGTCTACGCGCTGACGCCATTCCGCACCAGTTTCGAGACGAAGGGCTCGCCGCCGCGCCCGACGTCGTCACACCAGCCCGTGAAGCGGGCTGCGCGGAACACCGGAACCGCCAGCACGCCGTGACCGGTGCGCCGGGACCGTTATGACTCGCGCCAGAGCTGAAGCAGGTACTGTTCCACGCCTTCGAGCCGCTTCCTGGCCTGCTGGAACTCGTCACCGAGCGGATCCACGTCCGTCGCGAACAGGGCCGCGTACCGCCGCACGGCCTCGGCCCGGTTGCGGGTGTACACGTGCACGCCGTAATCGCCCACCCCGCCGGCCAGCCGCAGGCCGTCTACCGCCGAATCGGACCGGCCAGTGTCATTAATGCTCAGCCTGCCCCGCAAATACAGCGTGCACTTCGCCTCGTCCTCATATCCGTCGCTGAACGGGGGCGGCGCGTCCTCCCACTCCTCGATCGTGAGCTGGACGTTGACGTGCTCCTGGGCGCAGGTAACGAGCATCTGCTCCCGGTTGGCGGTGATCAGTGAGCCGTTGGGCACGGGGCTGCCCGGAGCGTCCGGGTCGACCGACGGATCGTGGACACGGAACATCCGTCTCTCCGGGAAGACCGGGACCTCCAGCCGAATCAGCCTGCGGCTCACTAATTCCCCCTAGGCAGCCAATATCCCTGAGATACAGCATGGACCGTGCCGACCTCACGTGTACCAGCAATCCGTGATAAAGGCCCGTTACGCTCCGCAACCGCAGGGTCCTGGGCTGGGCGGAAACAGGGCACCGTGGGTCTTCCAGGCGGCTTCCGGCCGCCGTTATCCTCCGACCATGCGCCACGACGACCTGCCCGGGGTGAGCCACCGGTACCTGGACGCGCGCGGGCTGCGCATGCACGTCGCCGAGGCGGGCTCCGGGCCGCTCGTGCTGCTCCTGCACGGGTTTCCCGAGTGCTGGTACTCCTGGCGGCACCAGCTCACCGCGCTGGCCGGGGCCGGCTACCACGCGGTAGCGCCCGATCAGCGCGGATACTGCCGGACCGGCGGGCCCGCGGAGGCCGACAAGTACACGATGCTGCACCTCACCGGCGACGTCATCGCGCTGATGGACGCGCTCGGTGAGCAGCGGGCGGTGGTGGCCGGGCACGACTGGGGCGCGCCGGTGGCCTGGAACACGGCGCTGCTGCGGCCGGACCGGGTCCGGGGCGTGATCGGCCTGAGCGTCCCGTACCAGCCGCGCGGGAGCAGGCCCCCGACCGTCGCGATGCGGGAACGGGCCGGGGACGGCTTCTACATGCTGTACTTCCAGGAGCCCGGCGTCGCGGACGCCGAGCTGGCGCGGGATCCCCGGGAGACGTTCACGCGCGTGCTCTACGGCGCCTCCGGCGACGCCCCGGCTGCGCTGCCGGTCGTGCCGCCGGGCGGCGGGTTCCTCGACATGTGCGCCGAGCTGCCCGCGTCTGGGCTGCCCGATTGGCTCACCGATGGCGACATCGACGCATTCGCTGCCGAGTACGCCGACGCCGGCTTCACCGGGCCGCTCAACTGGTACCGCAACCTGGACCGCAGCTGGGAGCTCACCGCCCCCTGGCACCACGCCCAGGTCACGGTGCCGGCCCTGTACGCCGCCGGCGAGCGCGACCTGGTCCTGCTCGGTGCCCGGCACGCGCTGCCACGGCTGCGCGACTACGCGCCGCGGCTTCGCGAGCCGGTGCTGCTCCCCGGCTGCGGCCACTGGACCCAGCAGGAGCGGCCGGGCGACGTCAGCAAGGCCATGATCGGCTTCATCCGTGAACTGGACTAAACCACCCGGAACGGGACGCCAACTATGACTCTGGTGACCGAACTCGACCTGCCGGCCATCGACCTCGACGCCGGCGACTTCGCCGGCGACCGGTACCACACGCTGCTGGCCGACGTGCGCGCGAGCGGGGCCTGGCTGGCCAGCTCGCCGGTGGCGTTCATCGTGCTGGACCGCGAGGCGGGCGAGTTCTTCCTGCGCTCCCGGCAGGCGTCATTCCCCGGGCGCGAGATCGCGGACCTGTTCGGGATCGGCGCCGGGCCCCTGCGCGAGCACATCGACGCCAATAT
>Ga0335073_10002310_pt1 | contig 26054 bp, 13 predicted proteins | sample Lox_Sample_22_FD_207093 | JGI IMG/M metagenome (GOLD analysis project Ga0335073, IMG submission 207093) | Soil microbial communities from Loxahatchee National Wildlife Refuge, Florida, United States - Lox_Sample_2.2 | ecosystem: Environmental > Terrestrial > Soil > Wetlands | place: USA...
GTGACGGCGGATCGGGCCTTACCGCATCGATCAGGTGATCCATGGGTGTCAGCTGCGAGGTGTGCTGCATCTCGTAGCGCTCGTCGAAGCCGACAGGCTGAAGCACACCGGCCAGCACGCGGAGGGGCTCGATTTGCGCGGTGCCGGCAAGCTGCCGCAGGCCGACGTCCTCTGCTGAGAGATGGGTCAGGCCAACGGATTCGAGGCGAAGCGACTCAACCCAAAGGCGGCGATACATGTCGTCGACGTTGTTCACGCTCTGCGGAGACCACAGCCGCTCGGCGATAGCCGCAGTGCGTGGCCAGATGCGCGAGTCGATGCTGCGTGGGGAGACGTGCTCGCTCCACATGCAGGCCTCGCCGCCGAGGATGCGGGCCTGTTCTTCCGGCGTCAACGTGGTGCCTGCGGGCACGGGGTCGACAAGATAGTGCCGTTCCGCTGAATCGATGTGGTCGAGATAGTATCCCGCTGAGAGTATTCCGGTGTAGCCGTCTTTCGCGGTCGCAGCCAGCGAATCAAATCCGCGCCACGACTGGATCATGGCGTCTTTCGAGAGGCCGGGTGCGTAGATTTCATCCCAGCCGACCATCCGTTTGCCATGCTTCTTCAGAATTGGTAACAGTTGCTGATTAAAATACGTCTGGATGGCGGCGGTGTCCTTGAGGTCGTGTTTCTTCGCGAATTCCTGGATGCGGGGATTTTCTTTCCACTGCACTCCGTTGTTCTCGTCGCCACCGACGTGCATATAGGGATCGGGGAAGATCTCGGCCATCTCGCCGATGAACTTGTCGAGGAACTTGTAGGTGCTGTCGCGGGTGGGATCCATCACGGGATCGAAGATGCCGTATTGCCGTTCTATCTGGTATGGGCCACCGTAATCGGGTCCGGTGCCGCTGGCCAGGTCGGGATAGCCGACCATCCACGACTGGGCGTGGCCCGGGATGTCGAATTCGGGCACCACACGGATGCCGCGCTCACGCGCATAGGCGACGATCTCGCGAGCCTGATCCTGTGTGTAGAAGAGCCCGTCTGAGCCCATGCCGGAGAGCTTCGGAAAGACCTTGCTCTCAATGCGGAAACCCTGGTCGTCGCTCAGGTGCCAGTGGAAGACGTTCATCTTCACGGCGGCCATGCCGTCCAGCGTGCGCTTGATCACGTCGATGGGCTGGAAGTGGCGGCTGACGTCGATCATCAGGCCGCGCCACCTGAATCGCGGCGAGTCGTCAATGGAAACGGCGGGCAGGAAGTAACTTGTCCCATCGTTCTGGACGAGTTGCAGAAAGGTCTCGAGACCGTGGATTGCGCCCACGACGGTGGCGGCTTTGAGGTGCGCACCGCTCGACGTGACTTCGAGTGTGTACGCCTCGTTTTCATCCGGGCCCTGAATGGCTTCGCCGGGGCCATCGACAGAAACGGTAAGAGTAGTCGCTCCGGCGGCCGGGGTGGTCGCGATCTGCACGCCGGTCTGCGACTCAAGGCGGACGAGCATGCGGCCGATAGCGCCGTCGAGGCGCGCGTCGTGAAATTTATCTGCGGAGGCGGTGAATTGCGGTGTCAGCGCCAGGGAGCCGCTACCTACGGTGAGGTGCGCCGGTTGCGGCATCAAGGTGTTGTCAAAGGCAGGCGTTGCTGTCTGCGCATTGGCGGAAAAAGTTGTCAGAACCGAACCCAGAATTATCCCTGCTGCCATCCAACGATGGATCACGCGTCCCCGTCCTCCGCATTGAAACTGGTTGTCTCAGCCAGTGTCTGTATACCTGTCTATACCTGTCAAGTTTTTGGACATGGCGGGCCGGTCGCGGGAATGCGCGCGTGTATCTGCGGAGGGCGGGACAAGCGTATGCAGCGCTGCTACTGGTTCTCAACCTGCTTCCACGTTTTGTCCGGGTTGTAGGCGGTCATTGCCTTGGCGACGCTGGCCGTGTTCGGGCCGAGATTCTTCTCATAGACCACTCCGTCTTTGGCGACGATGAAGGTCATCACGCCCGAGTTGCGATACTCCGCCGGGTAAGCGACAAATGCAAATCCGTACTCAAGCTGCCCGTTGGCCATGTAGTTTTTCGCGCCGCCCGGAGCGCTCGCCCCCTGGCGGGTAAGAATGCGGAAGTAATAGCCCTGATAGGGTGAAGTCTTTCCCGTGTAGCCCTGGGCTGCCGCATCGGCAATCAGAGGCCCGATGGGGCTGGCGTCGCCATCGTCGGCCTTCCAGTAGAGGCCGTTTCGCTTTCCCGGATCGCTGATGAATTTCGCGGCGAAGACTTTCTTGTCGGAGGGCTCGCGTGGCTGGCTCGCATATTCGGTCTGCGCCTCCACCAGGATGCCGCATGTCTGGATCGCAGCCAGTTCATTCTTGCCGATCCTGCGGTAAAGAATCTCCTGCTTGCCGCTCGCGGTATCGAAGAACCATGCGCCATTTGCCTCCACGATCGGAATCGGCATTGGCCAGTTCTCTGCGCCGATCACGAGCGTGTCGCTGTGCTCGCTGTCCGGCACAAGGCGATGCATCTGATCGTATCGCTCGACGAAGGTCTGGCGGCCGTTCTTGTCCTGAACCGGATCGCCAGAGAGAACCAGTTCCTTGCCGGCGGCCCCAAAGATTTCGATCAGCGTATCGGTGTCCCCGGCCTTGACCGCTGTATAGAGAGATTCCATTGCCGCATCTGCGCTGGGGAAGGTCTTCTGGCCGGCCTCGGGCGAGTGCTCACTGGCTGCGGGCGCGGCGGTCTGCGCGATGGCAAGAACGCCAAGACCGCAGATCGCTGTAAGGAGAAGAACAGAACGGCGAGCCTTCAGGAGGAAGGTCGAGACAATCGGAGATTTTGAATTCAGCTGTGTCATTGTCTTCTCCTTTATTTCCGTCTGGGGGCTGGTCTGGCCGCGGCGGGACGACTGGTCGCCGGTCTGGCTGCGGGCTTCGATGCGCCGAGGCTTGATTGTCCTCGCTGGCTCTGCTGGCGAGTGGTTCCTCCCTGGTTGTAGCCGTTAAAGGCTCCCTGTTTGTTGTTTTGCTGCTGCCCGTAGCCACGGCCGGGATCCCGCGCCGGGAGCGTCGTGGGCCGGTTGGCGTTCCCGCCTCCGCCGGGTCGGTTATTTCCGCCGCCCGGCTGAGTTCCCGGTCGATTGCCCGGATTGTTGTTGCCTCCGCCTGGTCGATTGCCCGGATTGCCCGGGTTTCCGGGATGGTTTCCATTGCCGGGATTGTTTGGACGATTGCCTGGATTGTTCGGGCGATTGCCGGGGTTGTAGCCCCCTCCGGGACGGTTGTTGTTCGGCGGACGCGGAGGCCGGTTGCCGGGGTTGTATTTCGGCCGATAGTTGCCTCCGTGGTAGTAGTTGTTGCGATTGACGAAGGTGGTGCTGCGCGAAATATAAACATTGCGGTTGTAGACCACCGAGCCGCCGTGCCAGTTGCAGCCCCAGGAGTTCCATCCCCATCCCCAACCGCCGCTTATCGCCGCGCCAAGTGCAATACCTGCGCCGAAAGAGATGACGGACGCGGCCACCATCGCGCCGGTGCTGTAGCCCGTGTACACGGGCACCGGAGTTCCATAGACCACGGTGGGGTTGTAGGTCGGGACGTACACCACCTGCGGCTGAGCCGGCTGAATCACGATGGTCTGACCCTCGGTGGACACCGTTTGCTGCGAATTGCTCTGCAGGGTTCCTGCCGTCTGGGCTCGCGCCCGCAGGTCCTGGATGGTGTCCATCACGTCTTCCTGGTCGTTGAAGTACGCGTCGCCGAGAGCCGAGGTCCAGGACAGGTTCTGGCTCATGTTGTCGAGCACCGAGGGAAACTGAGTCAGTGCCTTAACGCTCGGGTCCCAGGACTGTTGTTCGACTGCGTTGGCCAGCGCATCGGCTGAGAGGCCTTTGTTCTGCTGCAGCCAGCGGTCGGCTTCGACCACCTGCGTGGGATAGGTAGCGGCGGCAAGTATCTGCGCGATCAGAGCGTCAGGATAGAGGGCGATGGGAGCGACCAGCGAAGGTAGATCCTGTCCGTTAGCAGCCGGCGCGGCCTGCCCGGCGGCAGGCAAGGAATACGCGGAGGGGGTCAGCGCGTAGCCGTCAAGGGGCATAAACGCTAGGGTGCCGCTAAGAATGACTGCCAGAGTCTGCTGGTGAACCTGCATGTTCGTTCTCCTGACGCGACGTTGGGTGCGGCTGTCGAACACGGTTTCTCGGGCGAAATTACAGGAGTTCCGCAACGCCGAGATCGTTTCCAGGCGGCGAGGATACACGAATCATATGAAACTCGCGAGACTATTCAGCTCCGGTTCCGCCGCTGTCAGGATGACAGCGAGATGCAAGCAACAGGGGATCAAGCCGTCCTTTTCTGTTCATGCATTCCGGCAGTCCGACGAAGATGAGCCGGCACTCGTCACAATTCTGGATGCGTCGGCCCCCGGTGACTATACTCTGGCAGCGCAAAACCAGAGTCTCTACAGACATCACTTCGGGAGAATCCACGATCATGAAGCGAATCGCCTTCCTGCTGCTCCTGTCCCTACCTCTTTGTGCTCACAGCCAGAATCAGAAACCACCGACGACGCTCAGGGGCGTCCTGCTCGAGCAGCTGAAGACGACGCACAATAATGAGGATTGGTTTGTGCCGGCGAACGTCGCGGTGCAGGGTCTGACCGCGGAGCAGGCCAGGTGGAGTCCCGGCAGCGGAAGTCACTCCGTGGGACAGCTCGCCTATCACCTGCTTTTCTGGAACCGGCAGGAGCTGGCGAAGTTCAAGGGAGAGCCTCCAGAGAAGTTCAGCGGCAACAACGATGAGACCTTCAACAACTTCGACAGCAAGCAGTGGAACGATCTCGTCAAGCAGCTGGATGACGTGATGACCGAGTGGGAGAAGGCCGTAGAAGCGGCTGACGACGCCAAGATTGCCGAGTCGGCTTCGCTGATTGCCCACGTCGGCGCGCATAACGCCTACCACATCGGGCAGATCATCTATGTGCGCAAACTGCAGGGGTCGTGGGATCCAAGCAAGGGCGTGAAATAGCCGCAAGCTCGCGCGGCGGTTGCAGTGGACCTCGATTGTCTGAGCGCTAACGTCGCCTTCGAACGGTTCGTGTATAAGAGAGCCGAAGTATCTTTAATGCACGACGATGGCAACACAGAATCCAGCGACGAAGAAGATCACGCGTCTGGAGCCGCGATGGCCGGCGATGGTGGCGCTCCTTGCCGTAGGCGGACTGCGGCTGGCTCTGCCTTCATATCTTTCTCTCGGTCCAGACTGGATTTTGCTAGTCCTGGTGGTGGTGTTGGTGATTCCCATAGTGTGGGCTCATTACCAGGGGCTCAACACGCTCAACCGCATGCTCGGATATATTGTGACCGCGATTGTGACCGCGGACATGATCCTTTCGCTCTGGCTCCTGGTGGCGGCGCTGCCGTCTCACAAGCAGGCGCCGTCAGAGATGCTGCGCTCGGCCGCGGCATTATGGATCACGAATATTCTCGTGTTCGCGTCCTGGTACTGGCGGCTGGATGCAGGCGGCCCGCGAGCTCGCGAGCTGCGAGGCGTGCACACTGACGGAGCTTTTCTGTTTCCACAGATGATGCTCGATCAGCAGGCCAAACGCGAGATGGGCGAGGACCAGTGGAGCCCGGGCTTTGTCGACTACCTGTTTCTCGCTTTCAATACCAGTACCGCTTTTTCGCCTACCGATACGCCGGTCCTCTCGCAGTGGGCCAAGGTCATGACCATGGTTCAGGCGCTCATTTCGCTCTTGACGGTCGCACTGCTGGCGGCGCGGGCGGTGAATATCCTCTAAATGTTCCTTCGGTGATGCAGAGCACTGACCCGTCGTGGTGTCCGATTCCGAACAACCTTTCCTGAGGCGGACATGAGCCCAGCATCGGCTCGTGCTGTTACTCCAGTAGATTGAGCAGCTTGGGTGTGCTCGGGAGTGGGCCGCAGCTTGCTCGGTTTAATTTGAGGCCATCTGCCTCGGAGAACCGCAATGCTCGCAGATCTGAAGTTTGCCTGGCGCCAACTCAGGAAATCTCCGGGATTCACCCTGACGGCGGTGTTGACGCTGGCCCTGGGAATCGGCGGAGTGACAGCGGTCTTCTCGGTAGTCGAAGCGGTGTTGCTGCGGCCGCTGCCCTATAAGGACTCTGCCAACCTGTTTCTGCTCCGCGAGCGGTTCGAGCACCTCATGTCGGGTGACGCGAACCTGTCGGCTCCGGATGTGCTGACGTTTGCACGCGAGAACAAGGTTTTCACCGGCGTGGGCGGATTCATTGGGGCGTCATTTGAGGCATCCGGAGCGGGTGCGCCGTTCAGGGCGCAGGCGGAGCGGTTTACGGCATCGATGTTTCCTGTGTTGGGAATCGAGCCATTATTGGGCAGGACTTTCACCCAGCAGGAAGACGACACGTCGGCGCCGGTGACGGTGATCAGCTACGGGCTCTGGCAGGAGCGGTATCAGGGCGACCCGCATGTTCTGGGCAAGACGGTTGATCTGGATCGCAGGCCATACACGATCCTTGGCGTGATGCCGGCGGACTTTCAGTCTCCGGTTGGGTTGGGAGGGCTGGCTCCGCGAGACCTCTGGGTGCCGATGAGCTTTACACCGGTCGAGAAGGGCGCGGAAGCCGACAACCTCGATTACGGCGCAGTCGCACGGCTCAAGCCGGGAGTAGGGCCCGGGCAGGCACAGCAGGATGTCGACCGGGTCGCGGCGGTCATTGCGGCAAAGATCCCGGGCATTCAACTGCATGTCTCAATGCGCGGCTTGAAGGAAGAGACGGTGCACGAGGCTCGCCCTTTGTTGCGGGTGTTGCTCGCGGCGGTGGGGCTGATTCTGCTGATCGCATGCGCCAATCTCGCGAATCTGCAACTGGTGCGCGCTGCCGGGCGCAGGCGCGAGTTCGGAGTGAGGCTGGCGCTCGGCGCAGCGCGGCGGACGATGCTGCGCCAGTCGTTGACTGAAAGCCTGCTGCTGAGCGCGATCGGCGGCTTGCTGGGAGTGGCGATGGCGATCGTGCTGGTCCATGTCGCAGCAACCGGCCTGAAGGACATGCTGCCCCGGCAGAACGAGATTGCGGTGAACTGGCCGGTGGTGTTGCTGGCCATCGGATTGACTGGCGCGACGGGTGTGCTGTGCGGACTGGCCCCCGCACTGGCCAGCATGAAGGCGGAGGTGCTCGACGCGCTGCGTGAAGGGACGCACGGAGCGGGGCAGAGCCGCGGACAGTATCGGCTGCGCAATGCACTGGTGATCACCGAGGCGGCGCTGGCCATGGTGCTGCTGGTAGGCGCGGGGTTGCTGCTGCACAGCTTCGCGAAGATGCTGGCCACTGATCCCGGCATCGAGACGACCCATGTGATGACCGCTTCGCTGGCGCTGCCCAAGCAGGACTATCCGACACAGGAGCGGGTGAATGCTTTCTACGGCGAGCTGCAGAGGCAGTTGCAGGCGATGCCGGGCGTTCGGGCAGTGGGATTTTCATCTAATATCCCGGTGATCGGGCGGAACTCAAGCCGCTTGTTCACACCTCAGGGCTATGTGAGGAAGCCCAACGAGGGCTGGTCGCTGGCTTCCAATTACCTGGTCGCGGGGAATTATTTTGACGCCCTGCGCATCCCCCTCATCTCTGGCCGGTACTTCGATGCTCGCGATGAGCAGCCGGGGGCGCCGCTGGTGGCGATCATCAGCCAGTCGTTTGCGCGTCGTTATTTTGCGGGGCGGGATGCAGTCGGCATGCATGTGAAGGTGGGTCCGAATTACGACGCACCGTTGCCGCCGATGGTGGTAGTTGGGGTGGTGGGGGACATCAAGCCCAACCACATGGACGAAGATCAGATGGTGCAGATGTACGAGCCGGTGTCGCAGGCGGCCGCCGATCTTGGCTCTCTCGCAGCCATGATCGGAGTGGTCAGCGATCTGCGCGTCGTGGTGCGCTCGGAGGGCGATCCGGCTTCGCTCGAGGCGAACTTCACGAAGGCTGTCCGCCAGCTCGATCCATTGCTGGCTATCACCGATATGCAGACGATGGATGAAGTGGTCGCGGCGACGGAATCGTCGCGGCGATTCAACACGATGATCCTGTCGGCATTCGCGGGGATCGCGCTGCTGCTGTCTCTGCTGGGTATCTACGGTGTCCTGGCCTATACGGTGACAGAGCGAACGCGCGAGATTGCGATCCGCATGGCGCTGGGAGCAACCCGCGAAGATGTGCTGGCGCGCACGATCCGGTCAGCCGCGTTGCTCGGCGCGGCTGGAATCGCCGTCGGCCTCATAGCTTCGGTGGGTTTGACGCATTTTCTGAAGAGCCTGCTGTACGGCGTTCAGCCGCTGGATGCGGCAGCGATCGCAGGAGCCACGGCAGTGTTGCTGATCTGCGCAGCCCTTGCAGGATGGCTGCCGGCGCGCAGGGCGTCTGCGATTGACCCAATGGAAGCACTCAGGAACGAGTAGACATAAGGAGGCACGTATGCTGGCAGACCTGAAGTACGCGCTGCGGCAGTTGAGAAAGTCTCCGGGATTCGCCATGACAGCGATTCTTACGCTGGCGATCGGGATTGGCGCGAATGCGGTTGTGTTCAGCGTTCTGAATGCGCTGATACTTCGTCCGCTGGCTTTGCCGCACTCGGAACAGCTGGTATTTCTTCAGCGTATGCCGGTCGATTCACCCAATCAGTCTTATCCCGACTATCGTGACATGCGCGATCAAACCTCCACTCTTTCCGGTCTGGCCGCGTACCGGATCATGATGGGCGGGCTGGATACCGGCAAGAATCCTTCCTCAATCTGGTTCTATGAAGCCTCGGGAAACTACTTCGATGTTGCGGATGTCCAGCCTTACCTGGGGCGGTTTTTCCATGCGTCGGACGAGCACGGCCCCGATTCCGCGCCCTATGCCGTTCTGAGCTACGGCTACTGGCAGAGCCGGTTTGGGGGCGATCCGAAGGTCGTGGGCCAGACAGTTCAGATCAACAGTCGTCCCTTCAGTGTGATCGGTGTTGCGCCTCCTAAATTCCGCGGTACCGAATTGTTCCTGGATCCTGCGCTGTGGGTTGCAATGGTGAATGAATCCCAGATCGATGGCTTCGATTACCTGAATCAGCGCGGCAATCACATCCTCTTCGTCTTTGGCAGGATGAAGCCGGGGGTGACTATCCCTGCCGCCGATGCAGACCTGAACGCCATCTCGAGTCGCCTGGCGGCGCAGTATCCCAACACGGACCAAGGCATGCAGGTCAGTCTGGTCCGCCCGGGCTTGATAGGAAACACTCTCGGCCGTCCGGTGCGCGCATTTCTGGGGGGTGTCATGTTGCTGGCGGCCCTGATCCTGCTGGCAACGTGCGCCAATCTTGGCAGTCTGTTCGCCGCGCGCTCAGCCGACCGGGCGCGCGAAATGGCCATCCGTCTGGCTCTGGGTTCGACCCGTCAGCTCATCCTGCGTCAATTGCTGACTGAAGCGATCATCGTTTCGCTCGCCGGCGGTGCGCTCGGGGTCCAGGGCGCGGCCATGCTTCTTCGCTGGTTGAGCGGCTGGCAGGTTATTCCCGATTCGCCAATCCGGGTGCCGGTGAATCCCGATGTGGTGACTTATACGGTGGCGCTGTTGCTGTCGATCCTGAGCGGCGTGCTCTTTGGCATCACCCCAATTCGCCAGGTATTCCGCACGGACGCCTATCAATTGGTTAAGGCAGGAGCAAGCTCCGCACGGGTGTGGCGCAGGCTCACACTTCGCGATGTGTTGCTTGTTGTCCAGATCGCGGTATGTGCCATCCTTGTCACCTCGTCATTAGTGGCGGTCCGGGGCCTGATGAGGTCGCTGCACAGCAACTTCGGATTCTCGCCCGATGGTGCCATGCTCGCCAGGTTCGATCTTCAGATGGCCGGATACAACGAGAAAAAGGCCGAGCAGTTTCAGCGCGAAGCCCTTGAGTCGGTTCAGCGGATCCCAGGTGTGTTCGCTGCGGGATACATCAATCATCGTCCGCTGAGCGTCAACTCCTCTGACACTCTGGTCTATGCGAACGGGACGACCGACTTCAGGCCGCTGAACTCGGTGGCGGACGCCTTCTTCTACAAAGTGTCTCCCGGCTATTTTGGTGTGGCCCAGACAACTCTGCTGGCAGGCCGCGATTTTACCTGGCACGACGATGCGAAGAGCCCCAAGGTTGTGGTGGTGAATGAAACGTTCGCGCGCAAGGTCTTCGGTTCAGTTGATGCCGCTATCGGCAGATACTTTGTGCGCGGCATCGGCGACCGGCTGGAGGTGGTAGGAGTCGTACAGGATGGGAAATACCGCACCCTGAACGAGGAGCAGCAACCCGCGATGTTCTTCCCCATTCTGCAGGACACCGACACCGAGACGACCCTTGTGGTTCGCTCGAATCGGAGCGCACCGCAAGTAGCGGCTGCGCTGCAGAAGACGTTCACGGATCTTGATCCCGGCCTGCCCGTGGTGATTGAGACATGGCCCGCTTCGATGGGCACTGCACTCTTTGCCGCCCGCGCAGCGACCGTCGCACTTGGCGTTATGGGAATGCTGGGCGCGATGCTGGCCGTGACGGGGATCTTCGGCATGGCATCGTATTCAGTGAGTAAGCGCATGCGGGAACTGGGGATTCGCGTTGCGCTGGGGGCGCGTCGCACAGAGGTGATGCGGGCGGCACTGGGACGATCTGTGAAGCTGCTGTGTGCGGGTTCTATTGCTGGATTGCTGCTGGGCATGGCGGCGAGCAAGGTGCTGGGATCAGTGGTATATGGAGCGACTCCCCGTGATCCGCTGGTGATATGCGGCGTCGTGGTTGCGATGGTTTTGCTGGGGTCGATCGCCGCGTGGCTGCCGGCGAGACGGGCAGCCGGGGTGGATCCTGCGATTCTGCTGCGTGAAGAGTGAGATAAATAAGGCTCGTCTATTCTGTGCTCGTGACGGTGACAAATGCTGAATGATCTGAAATTCGCCCTACGGCAGTTGCGAAAGAGTCCCGGATTTGCTCTGGCGGTGATGCTGACGCTGGCCCTGGGGATCGGCGTCAACACGGCGGTCTTCACCATGCTGGATGGATTTCTGCTGCGCCGGCTGCCCTATCCCGAGCCGAATCGCATTGGCGCTCTTGAGCTGCACAACGAGGGAATTTCGCAAAGAACGGGGCAGAGATTCGTCGAGGACGATGACAGCGTCGATGCGAAGATATGGAACGCCCTGCACAACGACGTGACATCGGTGACCGCTGCGGCATATGGCGATCAGTTCGGCGCAGGGTCGGGTGCAAACCTCGAGACCCCTGCCGAAGACGGAAGAGCGGTACGTTATGTGCACAGCGCTCACGTCTCGGCACACTATTTCGATGTGCTGGGGATCAAGCCGGTGGTCGGGCGCGGATTCAGTGACGACGAAGACCGTCCCGGCGGGCCAAAGGCCGCGGTACTCAGCTACGCCTTGTGGACATCGCTGTTTCACGGGGACCGCAGCGTTGTCGGCCGCTCGGTCACGCTGAAGGGCGAGCCCTTCACAGTAGTCGGCGTTCTGCCGAAGAATGCCGTGATGCCGAATCCCGTCGACGTGTGGACACCGGTGCGGGCTTCCGATCCATCGGGTGAATGCGGCGGAAATAATTGCGGCGTTCTGATGCGGCTGAAGCCCGGAGCCACGTGGGAGCAGGTAGCTGCTCAGCTTGCGCATCTGCCGCGTCCGGATTATGCGAGCCCGAAAGCCCATGCCTGGTTCTACGCGCAGCCGCTGGCCGGCTATGCCAGCAGCACCATGCGGCCGAAAATACTGGTGCTGATGCTGGCGGTGAGTTTCATTCTGGTGATCGTGTGCGCGAACCTGGCGGGGCTGGCACTGGTGCGCATTTCCCGGCGCACGCGGGAGATTGCAACTCGCCTCGCGCTGGGCGCCTCGCGTGGTGCTGTGCTGCGTCAGCTTTGGATGGAGGCACTGCTGCTCGCGCTGTTGGGTGCGGGCGCCGGGCTCATGCTTGCGGCCGCGATACTTCATGGACTGGGGCAATTCCTGCCGGAGTACATGATTCCGCTGGGCGGCTTTAATATCGATGCGCGGGTGCCGTTGTTTTCGCTCGGTGCGGCCCTGGCGACCAGCCTGCTCTTCGGAGTGCTGCCGGCTTTAGTGACCCGGCGCGTCGATCTGCGCTCCTCAATTGCGGTGAGCAGCTACTCGGTTGCGGGCGGATCGGGACGCGTTCGCAAGATCCTGATTGGAGCAGAGGTCGCCCTGACCGTCGTTCTGCTCACGGCAGCTGGACTCCTGGTGAGGACGCTGACTCATCTCGAAACCCTGCCGCCGGGATTTGACGCGCACAACGTGATGACCGCGAAGGCATCGCTGGATGACGCCCGCTTCAAAGATCCTGCGGCCTTCCGCGCGCTGCTCGACAAGAGCGTGGCCGCGATCCGGCGAATCCCCGGTGTGGAGGATGTGGCCGTAGGGCTGAGCGTTCCCTATGAGCGCGGACTGAATCTGCCAGTTCGAATTCTGGACGGAAAGCTCGCTGGAACCGATGCCGCCAACGACGGGTCAAGCGTCACTTATGTCACTCCGGCTTACTTTTCCGCGCTGCGCATGCCGCTGCTCGGCGGGCGCGCCATTTCTGATGCCGACTCATCGACGAGTGAGCGCGTCACGGTAGTGAATGAGTCGTTCGCGCGCAAATTCTTTGGCGAAGCCAACCCGGTGGGCAGGCATTTTCAATTGAGCTGGGGACAGGGTAAGGGCACTGGCATGACGGTCGTCGGTGTAGTCGCCGATGTAACCAAAAAGCCGGGGATGACCGGTGATGCTCCGCTGGCCACCGAGCCGGTGTTTTATGTGCCCGCGGCGCAGGTCAACGATCCTTTGCAGTGGCACATCTGGTTTCAGCCCTCGTGGATCGTTCGAACGCACGGGCCGGTCGCCGGTCTGACTCAGGCGATGGAGCGGGCCATGGCGGAGGCTGATCCGAACCTGCCGTTCTCCGGCTTTTACTCGATGGAAGACCTGATGCAGCGGGAACTGCAGATGCAGCGCGTCGAGGTGCTTCTGCTCAGCACGCTTGCCGGCCTGGCACTGTTGCTGTCAGCCATTGGAATCTATGCGCTGGTTTCGAACCTGGTCGTACAGCGCACGCGCGAGATCGGTATCCGCATGGCGCTCGGCTCGTCGATCGGGCAGGCGATGGTGGAGATTGGCTCGTCGGGCGTGATGGCGGCAGCCGTGGGGCTTGCGGCCGGTGTGGCCCTGTCATTCGTTGCGCTGCGGGTCTTGCGCAGCGAGCTGTATGGAGTGGGGGTCTATGATCCGGTAACGCTAGTCGCCGCTCCCGCATTGCTGGCGTTGATTGCTCTGGCTGCGAGTTGGCTGCCGGCGCTGCGCATCAGCCGGATCGATCCGGCTCTGACGCTGCGGAGTGAATGAGAACTGCTCTTCCCAATCGAAATAGTAACCATTGTGGTGACGAATATGCTGGATGACTTGAAGTTTGCGGTACGGCAGTTGAAGAAATCGCCGGGATTTGCCATCACGGCGATCCTGACTCTCGCTCTTGGGATCGGCGCTAACACAGCGATATTCTCGCTGCTCGACCAGGCCCTGCTGCGCTCGCTGCCGGTCCGCGATCCACAACAGCTGGTGCTGCTGGAGGCGACGCCCTTTGAGGTATGGAATGGCAGCACGTCGATCAATGGCGGCGATGAGAAGGCGTACTTCTCCTACCCGATGTACAAGGATCTGCGCGACCAGAACAAGGTCTTCGACGGCCTGATTGCGATGGTGCAGGCGCAGGCCGGCATCGAGTGGAAGCAGCAGTCCGCGCTGGTGGACGCCGAACTGGTGAGCGGTAACTATTTCGACGTGCTTGGCGTTCAGCCCGCTGTCGGCCGGCTGCTGGTGCAGCAGGACGATATGGTCACAAACGGCAGCCCGGTGGTCGTGCTCAGTTTCCGATATTGGAAGAATCACTTTGGTGCAGACCCGCACGTTGTCGGGCAGACCCTCGCGGTGAATGGTCACCCGTTTCAGATTGTGGGAGTTTCCCGGCCAGGATTTGACAGCGCTATCTGGGGATCGCCAGCCGACCTGTTTGTTCCCATGACGATGAAGCCGGTGGTCGTGCCGAATACGAGCGATCTGGACCGTCATGATTCGCGCTGGCTGAATATTCTCGGGCGGTTGAAGCCCGGCGAGACACGCACGCAGGCGCAGGCAGCAATGGCTCCGTTGTGGCACTCGCTGCGTCAGGCAGAACTGCCTCTGTTCAAGAACAGTTCCAGGCGGTTTGTCGATGGCTTCGTCAATAAAAGCTCTCTGCTGGTGTTGGACGGCTCGCAAGGCTTCTCATATTCGCGGGATGATCTGCGCACGCCTCTGCTGGTGGTGATGGGCATGGTGGTCCTGGTTGCGCTGATGGCCGCCGTGAATGTTGCCAGCCTGGTGCTGGTGCGGTCGGCGGGGCGGGTGCGCGAATTCTCGATGCGCTACGCACTCGGCGCCAAGCGTCGGCAGGTTGTTCGGCAACTGATGATTGAAGGACTGCTGCTCGGAGTACTTGGCGGAGCGGCTGGGCTCATGCTGGTTCCGGCAGCGACGCACTTCCTGGTGAGCCGGATGACCAGCGGTGAAGGGCAGCCGCCATTCTCGACCAGCATCGACGGCCGGGTGCTGGCATTCAACTTTGTTGTGGCGATCGCCGTGAGCCTGCTGTTTGCGATGGCTCCCGCGCTGCAGTTCTGGAAGCCGGACCTGGTGAGCCAGATGAAGGAACAGAGCGCGGCGAGCGCCGGTGGACGGCTGACCTTCCGGCGCGCCACAGTGGCACTGCAGATAGGACTGAGTCTGCTTCTGCTGGCGTGCTCGGGCCTGTTCGTGCGAACGCTGCACAACCTGCGCAACGTGAATGTCGGTTTTGCGACCGATCACCTGATCACATTCGGACTGGAGCCGAATCTTGCCGGATACAACAAAGACGCGGTGCTGCCCGTGCACCAGCGCCTCCTCGATCGGCTGGCGGCGCTGCCCGGCGTGGCCAGCGTGGGAGCGACCGACGATCCGGAGCTTGCCGACAACGGCGAGAGCGGAAATATCAGCGTGCTGGGGTATACGCCAAAAGAAGGCGAGAGCATGAGCGCCGAACGGCCGTATGTAACACCCGACTACTTCGTCACCCTGAAGGTTCCATTGATGGCTGGACGGGCATTCACACAGGCGGACGACGCAACTCGTTCCCCGGTAGTGATTGTGAATGAGACGCTTGCGAAGCGGTTCTTCGGCAGTCCGCAGAACGCAATCGGACGGAAACTGGCCAACGGCGGCGGAAAAGACCTGAAATATGACCTTGAGATCGTCGGGGTTGCACGCGACTATATTCATCGCGGCATGCGCGGCACAGTAAAGATGACGGTGTACCATCCAGCGGCGCAGAACTCGAATCCGGCCGGCATGCACTATTACGTGCGGACATGGGGGGCTCCCGACTCTGCAATGGCCATGGTGCGGCAAGCGGTACAACAGGTCGATTCGAAGCTCGTCATCGACGGGCTGAGCACGATGGACGCCGAGATCGACGAGAACATCAACAACGAACGGATGATAGCCCTGCTCGCCGTCAGCTTCGGGGTGCTGGCTACGCTGCTGGCGGGGATTGGCCTCTACGGTGTGCTTGCGTATGCCACAGCGCAGCGAACACGGGAGATCGGCGTGCGCATGGCCTTAGGGTCTAACCGGGCGGGCATCGTCGTCCTGGTGCTCAAGGATGTGCTGAAGCTCGCAGGGATCAGTGTCGCGATAGCGGTTCCGGTCACCATCGCTACGACACGGCTGTTAAAGAGCCAGCTCTTTGGAGTTTCGAGCGCTGACCCTGTAGTGCTAATCTTTGCGACGGTGCTGGTTGCGGGCGTGGCGGTTATCGCCGCCGCTCTCCCTGCGCGGCGAGCCGCAAATGTGGAGCCGATGCGTGCGCTGCGAAGCGAATAGGGTAGAGCGAGCACCCGGGATTAGTGCCCGTCAACGCCGCAAATTCATTTGCTCATAAGTAAATTTTATCTACTGTCCCAACGGATCGTTATAGAGAACACCTAACGCGTGACTTTGGCCTCTAATGATCGGCATCTGGCGCTAATATGCTTCCTGCCTGGCCTGTGAGTGTGCGGGGCTGGTTATAAGCGATTGCTTATAGCAGTTATCGGTCTCTCTGATAGAGAAATACTTTCCTCTTGAATCCTGGCGACCCTTGTCCTACGGTGGGTCATGGCAGTCATCTTCGTGGCGTTTCATCCCTCAAGATTGCGTAAGAGGCAGGACAAATACTGCGAGAGATGTTGATCTAGTCCATCTCTGAACTTTCTCCACACGCAAGCTCCCGAGATAACACAAAACATAAAACACACACAAAACCCTTTGGAGGCTATGCACTATGTCATTCCGAAGCAGGCGAATCTTATCATTTACCTTGCTGCTCCTTCTGGGAACAGGGCTCTTATTGGCTCCGGCTTCCCAGGCCCAGACTTTTCGCGGTGGTATCAGCGGTACGGTCACCGATCAGTCCGGAGCGGTAGTTCCAGCAGCGCAGGTAACGGCGACAGATGTGTCGACCGGCGTCGACCACGCCACGATCACATCAACGGGCGGAGAGTTTAGCTTTCCCGATTTACCACTAAGCTCCTATACAGTTACCGCAGTTGCTCCAGGATTCCAGAAAGTCCAGATAAACAAGGTCGAGATCAAAGCAGGTTCGATCTATAACTTGCCCATCAAGCTCTCCGTCGCCCAGCAGGCGACCACCATCGAGGTGAATGCGGCCGCGCTAACGCTCGACCCGACGTCTACCACGCAGACGACTGTCATTGCGAGCAAAGTGTTGCAGGACACACCTCTCAATGGCCGCGACTTCACCCAGCTCATTGTTTTGTCGCCCGGCTTTTCCAACTCCGGTGCGGGCGGGTACGGTTCGCTGAACGGAACACGTGCCAATCAGATCAATTGGCAGATCGACGGCATCGACAACAACGACCTGTGGCACAACATCCCGGCTGTCAACCAGGGGGGCGTGTCCGGTATTGCGGGCATCGTTCTTCCTATCGACGCGGTTGATCAGTTCTCGGCACAAACGCAGGCGTCGCCGGAATCGGGCCGCAATCCTGGCGGCAGCGTCAATCTTTCGCTGAAAGCCGGCGGCAATCAGCTGCATGGAAGCCTCTACTACTACAACCGCAATGAGTTCTTTGGGGCGACGAATCCCTTCACGGCGCCGGTCAAGCAGGAAGTGCGCAACTACAACTACGGATTTTCTGCCGGCGGCCCAATCGTCCGCGACAAGCTTTTCTGGTTCGTAACCTATGAGCACCAGCGCTTCACGATCGGTGTGCCCGACCAGGCAACGCAGCCTTCCCAGCCCTGGCAGGATGAGGCTAAGGCCACACTGGCCAAGTTCAACGTTCCAGTGAATCCGGTGTCGACCGCGATGTTAGCTACGTTGTGGCCGGCTTCGGCGACGGGAAATCTTCCAGCGGTAGCGAATAACTACTACAGTTCGGATCCAGAGTATGGTTACAGCTACAACGGTCTCGCGAAGGTCGATTACACCATCAACTCAAAGAACAGTCTGTCGGCTCACTGGTTTGTGGGACAGGGAAACCAGGTGGCTCCCGTAGGTTCGACGCTTAAGTACTATTACGAGGTCGCGCCCATTCACGTGCAGAATTACGCCCTTGTCTTCAACCATGTATTTACGCCAACCATCACCAATCAGGTACTGGCTGGGGTGAACTACTTCAACCAGGTCTTTAACGACTTCAACAACAGCTTCGATATGGCGTCGCTTGGCCTGGTGACCGGCTCGTCGCTTCCCGGCGCTGCCAATGTTCAAATCACGGGCTTTGATCCGATCGGCCTGACTCCTCCTGAAGGCCGCAACGATATCACGGGGCACCTCACGGATGACTTGAACTGGACTGTCGGGAAGCACAACTTCAAGTTCGGCGGTGAGTTCCGGCAGGCTCAACTTGACGAGTTCTACAAGCGCCATGCTCTCGGAAGCTTCACGTTTGATGGGTCGGTCGGGCCGGATCCCAACGCCGCCACTCCCATACCCTGGAACAGCGGTGATGCGCGCGTCGACGCTTTATCGGATTTCCTGGCTGGAAATGTGAAGACCTCATCGATCGCACTCGGCAACCCTGATCGTCAGGTTTTCGTGAATACCTTCTCGCTGTTCGCGCAGGATTCGTGGCAGCTTGGTCCTAAGCTGAACGTCAACTATGGCCTGCGCTACGACTACGAAGGTCCTCTGCACAACCAGTGGGAGAATCTCTCGGTGTTCCGCCCGAACCTGGGTGGAGTGGTCTATCAGGGAAACCAGATCAGTTCGCTTTATGACCCAAGCTGGACGAATTTCAGTCCCCGCGTCGGTTTCTCCTATCAGGCGACCCCCACAACGGTGGTTCGGGCTGGTGTCGGGCTTTACTTCGACACGCCGAATCTCAATCCCTTCCTCGACAATCGTCCTGGAAACGGCGCACCGAATGGTGTTGAAGGAAATCCGGGAACCGGTGGTGATTCCGTCACCACCGCGACGCGAGGCGGATATACGATTCAGGAGGGAGTTAATGTCTTTCCTTCGTCGCTCGGTTCAAACAGCATTTTCTCCATTGCCAAGAATTTTGTTCCATCACACAACATGAATTTCAACGTGCAGCTGGAACAGAGTTTGACTAACAAGATCGTTGCCCAAATCGGTTATGTAGGCAGCGAGGGTCGCCATCTGCTCGCGATTCGCGATATCAATCAGGCTCAGCCTGGTATTTATGCGACTTCCGCGGATCAAAATGCAACGCGTCCCTTCTATTCTCAATTTCCGTCGTATACCTTCATCAACGAAATCCAGAGCATCGGAACTTCGAACTACAACTCGCTGCAGGCCACTCTGCGGGTTGCCAACTATCATGGAATAACTGCCCAGGCGGCCTATACCTGGTCGCATAGTTTTGATGAAGTTACGGCCTATCGCGGCGCTCTGCCGCAGGATAGCTTCAACTTCAAGGGTGACTACGGTCCGAGCGACTTCGACGTGCGCAACACCGTGGTTGGATTGATCACTTACGACGTCCCGTCAGGTCAGAAGTGGAAGGGACTCACCAAAGGCTGGCAGCTCAACAGTCTGATTAAGTTCAATGGTGGTCTGCCATTCTCGGTGTATAGCTCGGCCGATACGTCGGGTACTGACGATGGCAATCAGCGCGCGGACATCGTGCCTGGTGTTGATCCCTACGCCGGTTATCGCAAAGGCAAAGTCAACGCCAACTGGCTCAATCCCGCGGCTTTCGTCGATGCCGCGCCGGGTACCTGGGGTAATTCCGGCCGGAACGCCTATTATGGTCCGGGGTTCGGCGACGTGGACTTCTCGGTCTTTAAGAACACGCCGATCGGCGAGCGGATCAACACACAGTTCCGCGTGGAAATGTACAACCTTTTCAACCGGACGAATTTTGCTCCGCCGCTGAACGGCAGCTTCAATCCCTCATTTACCCAGGACAACGCCCTGACGCTGTTTACGACAATCGGCAGCTTCAACGGCGCGCCTGGAATCGGAGTCGGCGAGCCATTTAATACACAATTGGCTCTAAAGATAACCTTCTAACTGCCTCAGTTCTCGTGCGTGACGCCCGCAGCACGCGGGCGTCGCGTCATGTCTTTGTCATGTAATGATTCTGGAGTGGAGAAAAACGATGGGTTGTACCAGACGCGAGTTTCTGATGCGGGTGGGCCGGGCGGGGGGATACAGCGCGGCGTTCCTGACGATGCAACATCTTGGCTTGATGCCCATACCTGAGGCGAGTGCCGCGCCCCTCGCACTGGAAGGCGGTTCCGGAACAGGGACGAAAGTCGTCATTCTTGGCGGCGGAATCGCAGGACTGGTAGCGGCGTACGAGATGGGAAAAGCCGGCTATTCGTGTACTGTACTCGAGGCACGGGAGAGGCCCGGCGGCCGCAACTGGACGGTTCGCAATGGCACACAGATCCGGTTCAATGACGGCACCGTGCAGACGGCAAGCTGGGAGGACAGCAGCTACTTCAATGCCGGTCCCGCCCGTCTGCCTTCGATACACAAGACGATGCTCGGCTACTGTAAAGAGCTGGGCGTGCCTCTTGAAGTTGAAGTGAACACTTCACGCAGCTCATTACTGCAGAGCGACGCCGCTTTCGGCGGCAAGGCGATCGAGCAGCGGGAGGCGATCAATGACACGCGCGGCCATGTGTCCGAGCTGCTGGCCAAGTGCATCCGCAAAGATGCTCTGGATCAGGAGATTTCGAAAGAAGATCAGGAGCGGATGCTTGCCTTCCTGCGCATCTACGGCGATCTGAAACCGGACTACTCCTACACCGGGTCGGAGCGCAGTGGGGTGTCGAAGTACCCGGGCGCTGGTCCGCAGACCGAGGTTTTGAGGCCGCCTCTCGATATGCGCTCGCTTCTCGATGCGGATTTCTGGCAGGGCATGATGTTCGAAGAGATGCTGGACATGCAGGCGACGATGTTCCAGCCGGTCGGGGGCATGGATCGCATTCCCTACGCCTTCGCCAAGAAGCTGGGTGACACCGTACAGTACGGCTCCTGCATCAAGGAGATTCGCAAGACTGCACAGGGCGTTAAGGTCAGTTACACGGACACTAAGTCGGGCGCCGTAAAAATGATCCAGGCTGACTACTGCATTTGCGCGTTGCCGATCAGCATTCTCAAGACTGTTCCGAACGACTTCTCGCCACGGATTAAACAGGCGATCTCCGAGGTTGGATATGACTCCGCTTATAAGGTTGCGTGGGAGTCGCGCCGTTTCTGGGAGCAGGACTACAACCTCTATGGCGGCCTTTCCTTCATCGTCAAAGGACCGGTGAATCTGGTCTGGTATCCGAGCTGGAAGCTGTTTTCGGATAACGGAGTGGTGATATCGGGCTACGGGGTGGAGAACCACAGCGACTTCGGCAAGCTGCCGAGCGTAGCTGCGAAGATCGACGCATCGCGGGAAGCCATCGAAAAGCTTCATCCCGGACACGGCAAGGAGATGAAGAACCCGATGTACGTGAACTGGGGCGAGATTCCGTACAACCTCGGCTCCTGGGTCGGCCGCGCGCCCACGTATGTGGCGGGGCGCTCGATGGAGTATTACGACGGCCCGTACAAGGAATTCATCCAGCCCGACGACAGGATTTACTTTTCCGGCGACCACTGCAGCCATATCATCGGGTGGCAGGAAGGCGCGGCCCTGGCTTCGCATCGTGCGGTCAGCATGATTTCCGAGCGGGTGCAGATGGCCAAGTCAGGCGGCGCAGCGAAGAAACAGCAGGCATAGAGAAAAGAGGAAGAGATGACTTGGAGGCAGGCTATCGGTGCGTCCGCCGCGGCGGTCGCGATGTGTGTGGCTGGATCAGCGCACGCTCAAACGACGGTGAAGCACATTCAATCCGCCGCTTCTCCGCTGGCAACGGCGGTGTGGGCGGGCGACACTCTTTACGTGAGCGGGCAAATCGCTTCGCCCGTGACTCCGGCCGACCCGGCCAAGGGAACGGCGGCAGTTTACGGAGACACCAAAGCCCAGGCGACCAGCGAGATCCTGAAGATCCAGGCGATTCTCAAAGAACAGGGACTTACGCTTGGAGATGTCGTAATGATGCACGTCTATATGGCCGGCGATCCCGAGAAGGGCGGAAAGCTGGACTTTGCCGGGTTGCAGGCGGCATATACGCAATACTTCGGCACTGCCGAACAGCCCAACAAGCCGGCAAGAGCGGCTATGCAGGTCGCGGCGCTGGCCGCTCCCTGGGCGCTGGTTGAAATCGAGGTTATCGCGGTACGTTCTAAATAATAAGAACAAGGCGCGAAAGGAAAAGGTCCCGGCTACGGCTGGGACTTTTTCTGTGCGCCGCCAAGAGTGAGTGAAGTGCGGGCAGCAGGCAGGTCCGAGAGCGCTGAAAATCTTCATCCTTTTGATTTTCTTCGTGATACGTTACTCGCCGGAGGCGCGTTGTTTGTGCCGGAGATGCGCGCACAGTCGGTAAGCCCATCCGGGGACGGTCCGGCCGACCCGAGGCGCGGAAGACCTGCGCTGAAGCTCTGGAATGGTTGAAGAACCACAATCGGCAAGCGGGGGAGCTATAGCTCACGAAGACCGCGCCGCATTGCTCATACGCGAGGCCGACAAGGATGACATCTACGCCGAGGCTTGTTGGATAAGATAAATGCGCGCCCGCGTCTAAAATAAGAGAAAGTATGGCCGATCAACTCTACCTCAGCCTGTGGTACCCGAATTTCCGGCTAACCTCTCTGCCCGCCTCCATTGAAAAGGTCATGGAGCAGTTCGGCGCCGTCGCCGGATCTTCGCACGTCAAGGCTGCTGCCGCTTATCCGCTGTCATGGAACGAAGTGCCCGCCTACCAACGCGTCTACGACAAGGAGCACGCCGATGACGATGTCGACTCCGAGCCGCGCCTCGCCATTCCCGCCGCCATGGAGCTGCTTCACGACGACTTCGCCTACGAATTCGAGCTCGTCTGGGACCTCTGGACCCCCGACACCCGCGGTGGTCTCGACGCTGTATGGAGCCGTGAACCGAGCGTCGTCCGCATCGTTGGCTTCGGACCACAGTTTGACGAAGCCGCCTGGGAGCAGAACGGCCACGTCCGCATCGACTTCGGCTCCGACACTCCCTTCCTGCAGGAGGAGGTCGACCTCGACAAAGATGCCGCCGACTACGTCAAACAGAACGTGCAGCTTCTCGTCGATTTTACCAACGCCGTGCAGCAGCATGGAGGCATTTCCAGCCGCCTCCTCTGGTCGGAGTCCGGAGACAGCCTAGCTCAGAAGCTGATCGCCCGCCTGCAGAGCGTCAACTAAAGCATTTTCCGAAATGGATTACCCGTTGCCAACAGCCTCAAGTCGCCGCGACCAACAGGGAGTCGACAATCCTGCGCGAATCCGAGGGCGTCACAATATTTCTGAAGATGCCGCAGTGAGCGAAGCGGCCCCATCATGCGCGTAACCATCGCCCGGCTCCGTCTCGGGATCATCATCCTCACCTGCCTGCTGCTCGCCGTCCTCGCCGGATTCTTCATCTACGCGCGTTACCGCATTCATCGCCTTGCCAAAGATCTTCCCGCCAGGCTTGGCATCGACATCCAGCAGACGGCCAACGGATTCACCTATTCGCAATCCAGCAAGGGACACACCTTCTTCACCATCCACGCCTCCAAGCTCGTCCAGTACAAGACCGGAGGCCACGCCACCCTCCATGACGTGCACATCACCCTCTACGGCCCCGAGGGCTCCAACCGCACCGACAAAATTTACGGCTCCGAGTTTGACTACGATCCCCAGGCCGGAATCGCCTCCGCGAAAGGCGAAGTCCAGATCGATCTCGCGGCGCTCGCGCCCGGCCAGCCGACCCCCAACCCGTCTGCCAAAGCTCCGAAGACAAACCCCGCCCCACCCTCAGGCCAGACGCAGGCGAACACCATTCACGTCAAGACCAGCGGCCTCGTCTTCAATACCAAAACCGGAGACGCCGTCACCTCCGAACACATGGAGTTCACCACTCCGCGCGCCTCCGGTGCATCTACCGGCGCCAGCTACAACTCTAAAACCGGACTGCTCGTGCTCGACCATCAGGTCGAGCTCACCACCACCGCTAACGGCAATCAGGCCGTCGTCCACGCCGGCCACGCCGAGCTGCTCCGCGACACCCGCCAGGCCAGCCTGCTCCACCCTGTCTTCGATTACCAGTCGCAGAAAAGCTCCGCCGACCAGGCCATCGTCTATTTCCGCAAAGACGGCTCGGTGGAGCACATCGACGCGCAGGGCCACATCCAGGTCACGGGGCAGAACGGCTCAGTCCTGACCGCGCAGACATCCCACGTCCAGCTCGACACCAAGAGCCAGCCCGTTCAGGTCGATATGGGCGGCGGCCTCAACTTCATCTCGAAAACCGACAACCAGAGCATGCACGGCAACGCCGTCGAAGGCACACTCACCTTCGGCCCCAATTCCACGCTGCGTCACGCCCAGTTGCGCAACGCCGTCAGCTTCGTCGACCAGCTTCTGACTCTTCCCGATGATCCCCGCGGCACTGCTTCGCGCGAGATGCAGGCCACGAAGCTCGACATCGACTTCGCGCCCGGCGCCGATCCCAATAAGACGATTGCCCAAAAGGCTCTGGCCACCGGGAACGCTGCCGTCAACCTTCACACCGTCTCCTCCAAAGGACCGCAGCAGCTCACCAACATCACCGGAGACCAGCTCCTCGCCACCCTCGAAAACGGAAAGATCCTCAAGCAGCTCGACGGCAGCGGCCACACGAAGATCGTCGATCTCGCCGCCGATGGAGCGACCACCACCACCCGCGGCGACCGCCTTCAGCTGACCTTCGCTCCGCAGGCCCCCCACAAGCCCGTTCCAGCCAAGGCCGCGAAATCCCCCACTCCTCCCGGCTCACAGAACGTCCAGGTCGAGACCGCTATTCAGGACGGCAACGTCGTCCTCACCCAGACACCTGCGAAGAAGCCCGGTGCGACAACTACTCCAGCTACCGTTACCGCCTGGGCAAAGCACAGCGAATACCATGCCTCGAATCAGGTCCTCCGCCTCACCGGCGATCCCCGCCTCAACGACGGCGAATCTCTGCAGCTTGCCGCAACCGTGCTCGACTATCACCGCGATTCCGGCGACGCCTCTGCTGACGGCGCAGTAAAAGCCATCTACACCCAGCCGAAAAATCAGAAGGGAACTCAGCCCTCCGCGAATTCCGCCCCCGGTCTTGGCGGAGACGGCCCCGTCCACATCACCGCCGATCGCGCGCAGCTCCATCACGCAACCAACGTCAGCATCTTCTACGGATCAGCGTCGACACCCGCGCGTATCTGGCAGGCCGACAACTCGATCCTCGCGCCGGTGCTCGAGATCACCCGCAATCCGTCCACCCTCAAAGCCCACGGAGAGGAAGGCAGCACCGCCCCCGTCGTCAACGCCAATCTCGCCTCGGGATTCGGCGCAAAGCACGAGCGCAGTGTCGTGCGCGTCCACAGCCAGACCCTCGTCTACTCCGACGCTGACCGTCGCGGAGACTTTCGCGGCTCCGTCACCGCCGAGGACCCCAACGGCGTCATCCACGCCGACCAGGCGCAGGTCTACCTCACTCCCGCGCAGAAACCGCCTGCCGGCTCAGCCTCGCAGCCCACGCAAACCCAGCTTGACCGCATCGTCGCCACCGGCCACGTCGTCATAACTCAGCCCGGCCGTCGCGGCTCCGGAGAGAAGCTCATCTACACCGCCGACGACGGAAAATACATCCTCACCGGATCGCCCGGAAGCCCTCCGCGCATCGCCGATCAGGCCAAAGGAACTACTACTGGCGCCACATTGATTTTCAATAGTCAGGATGATAGCGTCGTGGTGAACGGGGGGCAGTCGAGCGCGGTAACTGAGACGCGAACGCCGAAGTAGAATGCAGAAGCTTTCAACCGACGGTATCGGCAAATCCTACAAGCGGCGTCAGGTTGTCGGTGGGGTCAGCATCCATGTCAGCCAGGGAGAAGTCGTCGGTCTCCTCGGTCCCAATGGCGCCGGCAAAACCACCAGCTTTTACATGATCGTCGGCCTCATCCCTCCCGATTCCGGCCGCATCCTTGCCGACGGCGAAGACATCACCCGCGTCCCCATGTACATGCGCGCCCGGCAGTATGGCATCAGCTATCTGCCCCAGGAACCTTCCGTCTTCCGCAAGCTCACCGTCGAGGAAAACATCCTCGCCGTCCTTGAGGTCCAGAGCATTACTCGCGATGCGCGCCGCGCCCGCACTGAAAAACTCCTCAAGCAACTCAACATCGAACACATCCGCAAGACCCGCGGCTACGCCCTGTCTGGTGGCGAGCGCCGCCGCGTAGAGATCGCCCGCTGTCTCTGCATCCAACCCTCCTTCATCCTTTTGGACGAGCCCTTTTCGGGAATTGATCCCATTGCGGTAATCGACCTCCAGGAAATCATCTTCGACCTTAAAGCCAGTGGCATCGGTGTGCTCATTACCGACCATAATGTCCGTGAGACGCTT
>Ga0335073_10002311_pt1 | contig 26045 bp, 19 predicted proteins | sample Lox_Sample_22_FD_207093 | JGI IMG/M metagenome (GOLD analysis project Ga0335073, IMG submission 207093) | Soil microbial communities from Loxahatchee National Wildlife Refuge, Florida, United States - Lox_Sample_2.2 | ecosystem: Environmental > Terrestrial > Soil > Wetlands | place: USA...
GGGCGGATCGGCGGCGCCGGTCAGCCTCCGCGCCACCTCGAGGATCACCGCCACCGCGGACTTGTTGTCGGCTCCGAGGATGCCGTCGTTCGCGTTCGTCCAGCCACCGTCGACGCACACCGGCTCGACCGGGGCGGTCAGCGGCACGGTGTCGATGTGGGCGCACAGCAGGATGCTGTGGCCCCCCGCCCCCGGGATCCGAGCGAGCAGATTGCCGGCGTCGGAGCCGACTCGCGGCCCGGCGTCGTCCTCCTCGACCTCGAGGCCCATCCCGCCCAGCTCCTTGAGGATCCAGTCCGCGCAGGCGCGCTCTTGCCCCGACGGGCTCTCGATCCGGCACAGCGCGGCAAACGTGTCGTTGACCCGCTCGCGCTCGGCTTCGGTCGTGCGCCTCACCGCGTGGCGGCGGGCGTGGCGGCCTCGGTGCCGTCACCCGGCGTGCCCGCCCGGTCGCGGGGCGCGCTGTACGCCAGCGCTGCGCCCACGAACTCGCGGAACAGCGGCGCGGGCCGCTCCGGACGCGACTTGAACTCGGGGTGGTACTGGGACGCCACGAAGAACGGATGCTGATCGACCGGCAGCTCGATCGCCTCGACCAGCCGCTCGTCGGGCGAGGTGCCAGAGCACACGAGCCCGGCGGCCTCGAGACGCCGGCGGAGATGGTTGTTGACCTCGTAACGATGGCGGTGGCGCTCGTACACCACGGGCTCGCCGTAGAGCTCGCGGATCCGCGTCGAGTCGTGCAGCTTCACGGGGTCGGCGCCGAGGCGCATGGTGCCGCCCATGTCGGCGATCTCCTTCTGCTCGGGCAGGAGGTCGATCACCGGGAACGGGGTCTCGAGGTCGAACTCGGTCGAGTTCGCGCCCTCCATCCCGGCGACGTGGCGCGCGAACTCCGCGACCGCGAGCTGCATGCCCAGGCAGATACCGAGGTAAGGGATCTTCTTCTCACGCGCGATCTGAGCCGCCTTGATCTTGCCCTCGATCCCGCGCCCGCCGAATCCGCCCGGAATCAAGATGCCGCTCGCCGTCTCCAGACGCGCGACGACCGCCGGATCGCCGACCTCCTCCGAGTCGACCCAGTCGACCTCGACCTTGGCGTCGTGGTGGGTCCCGGCGTGACGCAGCGCCTCGACGACCGACAGGTAGGCGTCCTCGAGCCGCACGTACTTGCCGACAAGGGCGATCCGCACCGTCCGGGTCGCCTCGGCCGAACGCCGGGTGATCTCCGCCCAATCGCTCAGGTCGGGCTCGGGCGCATCGATCCCGAAGTGCTCGGACAGCACGAAGTCGTCGACGCGCTCGTCGCGGAACACCAGCGGCACGCGGTAGATGTCGGGCACGTCGAAGGCGGATACGACGGCCTCGACGGGCAGGCTCGCAAACAGTGCGATCTTGCGCCGGATGTCGTCCCCCAGCATCGACTCCGACCGGCAGATGACCATGTCGGGCGCGATACCGATGCGCCGCAACTCGTTGACCGAGTGCTGCGTCGGCTTGGTCTTGAGCTCGCCCGCGTGCGAGATGTACGGGACCAGCGTGAGGTGGATGAACATGCACCGCCGCCGACCGACGTCGACCGGGAACTGCCGGATCGCCTCGAGGAACGGCAGCGACTCGATGTCGCCGACCGTCCCGCCGATCTCGGTGATGACGAAGTCGACGTCCGTGGCCTCGGCCATCAGCTTGATCCGCTGCTTGATCTCGTCGGTGATGTGCGGCACCACCTGAACGGTCGCGCCGAGGTAGTCGCCGCGGCGCTCACGCCGGATCACGGTGTTGTAGACGCCACCGGCGGTCACGTTCGACGCCCGGCTCGTGTTGGCGTCGGTGTACCGCTCGTAGTGTCCGAGGTCGAGGTCGGTCTCGGCGCCATCCTCGGTTACGAACACCTCGCCGTGCTGATAGGGCGACATCGTGCCCGGGTCGACGTTGATGTAGGGGTCGAACTTCTGAAGCTGGACGTCGAGGCCGCGCGCCACCAGCAGCCGGCCGATCGAAGCGGCGGCGATTCCCTTGCCGAGCGAGGACACGACCCCGCCGGTTATGAAGATGAATCGCGTTTCGCCTGCCGCCATACGGTCGCTTCCCGAGTGTAGTGGGGTTCGGACCGTCTGAAGGTAGCGACCGGCTCGGACGCTCGGACGCGCTACCGCTCAGGCCGCTCGAAGCAGCGAGCGAGCGTGCCGGCTGGCGGCCCGGTCGCCTTCGGCAGCACCCAGCATCCGGACGAGCTCGCCGACGACCTGGTCGCCGGCGAGCGCCGACACCGTCGTCCGCGCGGGCGCCGCGGCGGTGTCCTTGGAGATCGTGAAGTGGCGCTCGGCCATCGCCGCGACCTGTGGCAGGTGGGTGATGCAGAGGATCTGGCGACCCTCCGCGAGGGCGCGGAGGTGCTCGCCCACCGCGCGCGCGGTGTGGCCGCCGATCCCGGCGTCGATCTCGTCGAACACGATCAGCGACCCGTCCGCGCTGGACGGTGCGACGCCATCGGAATGCGACACGCTCAAGATCGCGAGCATCACACGGGACAGTTCCCCGCCGGAGGCGATCTCGCGCAGCGGCCCGGCGGGCATCCCCGGGTTCGGCGCGATCACCAGCGAGACCTCATCCGCGCCGCGGGCCCCGCACCCCTCCGGGCGCGGCTTGACCTCTACCTCGAACTCGGCGTCGGGCATCGCCAGCTCGGCCAGCCGCTCGCGGACGGCCGCGGCCAGCCCCGGCGCCCCGGCGCGCCGGCGCTCGGAGAGATCGGCAGCCTGCTGCTCCAGCGACGCTCGAGCCTCGCCGAGCGAAGCCTCGACCTCGGACAACGCGATCTCGGCGCGCTCGAGCTCGTCGCGCCGCGCCCGGCACCGCTCCGCGTGAGCCAGCACCTCGGCGATCCCGCCACCGTGCTTTCGCTCGAGCCGGGCGAACAACGCGAGCCGCTCCTCGACCTCCTCGAGCCGGCGCGGCGACGCCTCGAGCCCAAACACGTAAGAGCGGAGCGCGGCGCTGACCTCGTGTGCCTCGTGCCCGAGCGCCTCCGCCCGCTCGGACAGCTCCGCCAGCGCCGGGTCGATCCCAGCCGCCACGGCCAGCTGGGCGGCGGCCTGTGCGAGCAGGTCGGCCGCGCCGCCGCCACCCTCCTCGGGCGAGATCGCCTCCGCACCGCCGAACGCCGCGCCCCGCAGCGTCTCCAGATGTCGCAACCGGTCGCGCTCGACCGCCAGCTCGGACGCCTCGTCCTCGCTCGGCGCCACGCTCTCGATCTCGTCGAGCTCGAACGCGAGCAGGTCGAGCTCGCGCTCGCGGCCGGCCGCGAGCTCGCGCAGCTCCGCCTCGCGGGCCTCGATACCCCGCACACGCGCGTACGCATCGGCCACCCGGTCGCGCAGCTCGGCCTGCGAGGGCCCGCAGTAACCGTCGAGGACGTCCAGCTGGACCGCTGAGAGCATCAGCTTGCGGTGCTCGTGCTGGCCGTAGAACGACAGCAGCGCGCTCCCGAGCTCGCGCAGATCGCCCACGGTCGCCGACCGCCCGCACACATAGGCGCGGGTCCGGCCGTCCGGCCACACCCGCCGCGCCAGCACGATCTCCTCCACCCCGGTGGGCAGGAGCTCCAGGTCCGCCAGCTCCGGCGGCAGCGAGAACACGCCTTCGACGTAGGCCTCGGCTGCCCCGGCGCGGACGACGCCGCTGCCGGCGCGTCCACCGAGCAACAGGTCGAGCGCCTGCGCGAGCAGGGTCTTGCCGGCGCCGGTCTCGCCGGTCACGACGTTCAGCCCCGGAGCCAGTGCCAGCTCGGCCCGGTCGATCAGGAGCAGATTCTCGACGCGCAGCTCTTGCAGCATGCGCGACGGTGTAGCACCACCACCCGACGGATCACACGTTGTTGACCATCGGTCAGGTAGGATCGAGGCACGGTGACTCCCGGATCCCCCGGCCCCGCCTACACCCGCCTGAACGTCGACGAGCGGCGCCGCCAGCTGCTCGACGCCGGCGCGGCGCTGTTCGCCGAGCACGCCTACGAGGAGATATCGATGCGCGATATCGCACAAGCCGCCGGCGTGTCGAAGCCGCTGCTGTACCACTACTTCCCGTCGAAGATCGACCTGTTCAAGGAGGCGGTGGCCGAGAAGGCGGCCGAGCTCGCGCGCCTGATCGAGCCGGCCGGCGAGGGCGCGCCGCTCGAGCAGCTGTCGAACAGCCTCGACGCCTATCTGGCGTGGATCGAGACCAATGCGCGCACGTGGTCGAAGCTGGTGCAGAGCGCCGCCTCGCTGCCCGAGGCGCGCGAGCTGATCGAGGGCTTCAGGCAACGGACGATGGACATGGCGCTGGCGCGGCTGACCAACGGCGGCACACCCCGCCCCGCGCTTCGCACGACGATCAGCGGCTGGCTCGGCTACATGGACGCCGCAATCCTCGACTGGACCCAGCACCGCGACCTCCCACGCGAGGATCTGCGCGACCTGCTGATCGCCGCCTTCGTCGCGGCGCTGCTGTCCGCCCAGGAAGCCGACCCGGAGATCACGCTCGATCTCACCGGTTGATCGGCACTGAGGTACGGTAACGGCCCGCACCACCTAGGAGGAGGAGAGCGATGGCCACCAGCGCGTCCCAGGTCGACCAGCGCCACATGACCAGCGCGCCAGCCGATGTCGATGTGTCCGGCCTCAAGCGCGCGCTGGCGCGAGCGGTCTACGGCGAGGTGCGCTTCGACGCGGGCACGCGCGCGATGTACGCGAACGACTTCTCGATCTATCGAGCGGTCCCGATCGGCGTGGTGATCCCGAAGGGTCCCGAGGACGTGATCGAAGCCGTCGCGATCTGCCGCCAGTACGGCGCGCCGGTGCTGCCGCGCGGCTGCGGCACCGCGCCGAGCGGCCAGACCACGAACGTGGCGGTCGTGTTCGACTACTCGAAGTACTACAACGAGATCGTCGAGCTCGATCCCGAGATTCGGCAGGCGGTGGTCCAGCCCGGGGTCATCTGCGACCAGCTCCGGAACGCCGCCGAGCACCACCACCTCACGTACGGGCCCGACCCGGCGACGCACGAGTACTGCACGTTCGGGGGCATGCTCGGCAACAACTCGTGTGGCACGCACTCGCTGATGGCCGGCAAGACCAGCGACAACGTGATCGAGCTCGACGTGCTCCTGTACGACGGCACGCGCATGACCGTCGGGCCGACGAGCGACGAGGGACTCGAGGAGATCATCGCCGCCGGAGGGCGTAAGGGCGAGATCTACGAGCAGCTGAGACAACTCCGCGACCGCGTCGCGGACCGGGTCAGAGCGGAGTTCCCCGACATCCCGCGCCGCGTGTCCGGCTACAACCTCAACGAGCTCCTGCCCGAGAACGGCTTCAACGTCGCCCGCGCGCTCGTCGGCTCGGAGGGCACGTGCGTGAACGTCCTCCACGCGACGGTCCGCCTCGTCCCTAGCCCGCAGCACCGCCGGACGCTGCTGCTGGGCTACCCCGACGTGTTCCAGGCCGCCGACCATGTGCCCGTGATCCTCGAGAAGTGCAAGCCGATCGGACTCGAGGGGTTCGACGACCAGCTGATCAAGAACATGATCGCCAAGGGGCGGCTGGCCGCCGAGCGGGCGGTGCTCCCCAAGGGGCGAGCGTGGCTCTACATCGAGTTTGGCCAGGACGACCCCGAGGCAGCGACCGAACAGGCGCGCGAAGCGCTCGAGGCTTTGAGCGACGGTCCCCAGATCGACACCGCGCTCGCGATCGACAAGATCGACCAGATCAGCGCGTGGAAGGTCCGCGAGAGCGCCGTCGGCGATAGCCGTGCCCCCGGCTACATGGACGCCGAGGGCAACTGGGAGGACGCCGCGGTCCACCCCGACAAGCTCGGCGCCTACCTGCGCGACTTCCAGCAGATCCTCGACGACCACGGCTACCGGTGCGTCTACTACGGGCACTTCGGCCAGGGGTGCGTCCACACGCGCATGGACTTCGACCTCAAGACCGCAGCCGGTGTCAAGACGTTCCGGTCGTTCATGGAGAAGTGCGCCGACCTCGTCGTGTCCTACGGCGGCTCGCTCGCGGGCGAGTATGGCGAGGGCCACGGCCGGGCCGAGTTGCTGCCGAAGATGTTCGGTCCCGAGCTGATGCAGGCGTTCAACGACTTCAAGCGGATCTGGGACCCCGACTGGAAGATGAACCCGAACCGCCTGATCGGCGACGTCAAGCTCGACGAGGGCCTCCGGCTCGGGCCCGACTACCGGCCACCACAACTCGAGACCCACTTCGCCTACCCCGATGACGGCGGATCGTTCGCGACCGCGATCGAGCGATGCTTCGGGATGGCCAAATGCCGGAACCTGGGCAGCCTCACGATGTGCCCGAGCTTCCACGCCACGCGCGAGGAACGCCACTCGACGCGCGGTCGGTCCCGCCTGCTGTTCGAGATGCTGAAGGGCGACCCGATCACCGACGGCTGGCGCGACGACGCCGTCAAGGAGTCGCTGGACCTGTGTCTGGCGTGCAAGGGATGCACGGGGGACTGCCCGGTGCAGGTCGACATCCCGACCTACAAGGCGGAGTTCCTCGCCCACTACTACTCCAAGCGCCGGCGCCCGCTCAATCACTACGTGCTCGGGCTGCTGCCGTGGTGGGGCCAGGTTGCCGCGCGCACACCTCGTCTGGCAAACGCCCTCAGCCATGCTCCCGGGATCGCGCCGGCCGGCAAGCGGATGCTCGGGATCGCCGAGGAGCGCGAGGCGCCGCGGTTCGCGCGCCAGACGTTCCGGGACTGGTTCGCGACACGCGCGCCCACCGCGACTCAGCCTGCGACCAGCAGCAGCCAACGGGTCGTGCTCTGGCCGGACACGTTCACCGACCTGTTCGAGCCCGACGCGGGCAAGGCCGCCATCGGCGTGCTCGAGGCGGCCGGGTTCGCGGTCGAGATCCCGCACAAGCACGTGTGCTGCGGTCGGCCGCTGTACGACTTCGGGATGCTCGGCCTCGCCAAGCGGACGTTGAAGAGCACGCTCGAGACCCTCGCCGAGCCGATCGAAGCCGGCGTCCCCGTGCTCGTGCTCGAGCCGAGTTGCGCGTCGGTGTTCCGCGACGAGCTTCGCAAGCTGCTCCCCCACGACGAGCACGCCCGCCGGCTGGTCGCCCAGACCGTGGTGCTCGACGAGTTGCTCGACCGCTACGCGCCCGACTGGGACCCGCCGCGCGTCGCCGGAAAGGCCCTCGTCCACGGCCACTGCCACCAGAAGGCGGTGATCCGCGGAACTCAGGGCCGTGACCTGCTCGCACGCGCCGGCGTCGACGCCGAGCTGACGGCGGCGGGCTGCTGCGGTCTGGCCGGCTCGTTCGGCTATCACGCCGGCGAGCAGTACGACGTATCGATGCGTGTCGGCGAGCAGTTCCTGCTGCCCCAGGTGCGGTCCGCCGCCGCGGACACGGTGCTCGTCGCCGACGGCTTCTCCTGCCGGACGCAGATCGCGGCCGGCACCGGCCGCCGCGCAGTACACACCGCCGAGGTGCTCGCGCGAGGGCTGCAACCGATTGCGTAACGGCTAGCCCCCTTGGGTAAGTAACTCCCGAACGTGACCCGTTCCCGGTCCGTCCGGGAGGCAGAGGGAGGTGTCCGTGTATAGGCAGGTTCTCGATCCGGTGTCCCATTCGCTGGGGCTGACCGCGATCTTCGCCGTGTTGCCGCTGGTGGTGCTGTTCGTCCTGCTCGGCGGCTTCAGGATGAAGGCCCAGTGGGCGTCGCTGATCGCGCTCGGGGTGTCGATCCTGATCGCGATCATCGTCTATTCGATGCCGATCGGACAGGCCGGCGACGCCGCGCTCGAGGGCGCCGTGTTCGGCTTCTGGCCGATCATGTGGATCGTCATCAACGCCCTGTGGATCTTCAACATGACGGAGGTCACGGGCTACTTCGCGATCCTCAGACGCTCGTTCAGCGGGGTGTCGTCCGATCCGCGCGTCCAGGTCGTCGTGATCGCGTTCTGCTTCGGCGCGCTGCTCGAGGCACTCGCCGGGTTCGGGACGCCCGTCGCCATCTGCGGCGTGATGCTCGTCGGGCTCGGGTTCTCTCCCCTGCGGGCGGCATCGCTCGCGCTCGTGGCCGACACCGCGCCGGTCGCGTTCGGCGCGATCGCGATCCCGATCACCACGCTCGCGCAGGTGTCGGGACTTCCCGTCCACCACCTGAGCATGATGGTCGGGCGCCAGACGCCGTTCCTGGCCCTGATCGTCCCGTTCGCGCTCGTGTTCATGGCCGACGGGCGCCGCGGGATCCGCGACGCCTGGCCCGCCGCCCTGACCGCCGGCGTGGTGTTCGCGGTCCTGCAGTTCGTGACCTCCAACTACATCTCGATGCAGCTGACCGACATCGTGGCGGCGCTCGGCTCGGCCGCCGCCGTAGTGCTGCTCGTCCAGGTGTGGTCGCCTGAGGCGCCCGGCACCGCGGTCAGTGCGCTCGGACGCCGACCTGCGATCGCCGGCGGGTCGGTGGCCGACGCCGCGCTCGAGCGCCGGACACGGGCCGAGCAGGGTCCCCCACCCACCGGGCGCGAGATGTTCATGGCGTTCGTCCCCTACATCATCATCATCATCGTGCTCGGGGTGACGAGCATCAGCGGGATCACCAAGGAGCTCGACAAGGCCACGAGCGCGTTCAGCTGGCCGGGCCTGCACATCCTGAACGGCAAGGGCAAGGCGCCGTCGAGCGAGACGTTCAAGCTCAACTATCTGACCGCCGCCGGCACGTGGCTGTTCGTCTCGGGCGTGCTCACGGCGCTCGTGCTCCGGGTGCGTCCGGCGCTCGCGGTCAAGACCTACTGGAACACGATCGTCCAGCTCCGGTGGGCGATCGTGACCGTGATGGCCGTGCTCGCGCTCGCGTACGTGATGAACATGTCGGGCCAGACGATCACGCTCGGGACCTGGGCCGCCGGCGCGGGCGGGTTCTTCGCGTTCCTGTCGCCGATGATCGGATGGTTCGGCACCGCGGTCACCGGCTCGGACACCTCGACGAACTCGCTGTTCGGCGCGCTCCAAGTCGCGGCCGCCCACAAGGCGAACCTGAACCCGGTGCTGCTCGCCGGCGCGAACAGCTCGGGCGGGGTGCTGGCCAAGATGGTCTCGCCCCAGAACCTCGCGATCGGCGCCGCGGCCGTCGGCCTGGCGGGCAAGGAAGGCGACATCTTCCGCCAGGTGATCGGCTACAGCGTCGTGTTCGTGCTGCTGATGGGCGTGCTCGTGCTGCTGCAGTCGGGGCCGTTGTCGTTCATGGTCCCCTGACGTGATGATCGTGGGCCGCTTCGCGGCGTCCGTGGGTCCAGAAGGGCCCGTCCGGACCCGGGGAGCGGTCGGAGTCGTCGACTCGCCGCCGTGGGCGGCCGGAGGGCCTCATGCCCGAAACCATCCAACATTGCGAATAAGTGGCCAGTCGGCGCGTCTCCCCGCCCGAGTGCGCCGAAACTCGGCCCTCGCCCGAACAACTCGCCAATCGAGCCGGCAATCTGGTCGAGTGGCGAGATCCTCGGTCTAACCGCGCGCCCTCGGTCTAACCGCATGGGCGGGCAGCCCACTCGGCAAACCCGCTCGGACCGTGGCGCGTCCCTACCGCATCGACGAGAGGCGGCCGAACTTCTCGCGCAACCGGTGGTAGAAGTTCGCGCCCGGCACCTGGGCGAGGTGTCCCTGGCCGTCGACGAACCGCGCCTCGATCTCGTCCGCCGGCTGGAGCGTGCACACCGGCCGCCCGTCGACCGTGACGTCGACGGACTCCTCGCGCGAGCGGTTCATGACGATCAGGACGTCGCTCGGGGCGACCACCAGGGCGCGCGCGGTCAGCGAGTGCGGCGCGATGAACGAGACCACGAAGCCCGCCACGCCCCAGGCCATCACCGGTCCGCCGTTGGCGAGGTTGTAGCCGGTCGAGCCCGCCGGCGTCGCGACAACCAGGCCGTCGCAGCGAACGCGCCCGATCTCATCCTCCCCCACCGCGTACGAAAGGTCGGCGACGCGATTGCCGGGCTGGCGATGCATCGAGACGTCGTTGATCGCGAGCCACTCGCCGTCGCTCCCCGACAGCGCGATCGCGGGCAACGACAGGACCTCGTACTCGCCCGCGAACGCCCGCTCGAACCCCATCGGCGCCTCGTCCCGATCGACCGTGGCCAGGAATCCGATCTCGCCGAAGTTCACCGCGAACACCGCGACGCCGCTTCCGGCGTACTTGCGCAGGGCGGTGAGGATCGTCCCGTCGCCCCCGAGCGCGAAGCAGATGTCGACGTCGAGCGGACCCTCGACGTCGACCTCGAGTGCCGGGCCGTGCTCGAGCCGGTGCTTGCGCGTCTCATCGGGATCGATGAACAGCGTCGCGCCGCAGCGGCGCGCGATCTCGATCAGCGAGTCGATCGCCGGGCGTGTCTCCGACGGCCGGCGGTGGGTCAGCACCGTGGCCGTCCGGACCGGGTTCAAGGCTCGACCTCCAGCGCGGCCGCCTCCAGATCGTCTGACCCGCCGTCGCGCCCCGCCTCGGCCAGCCACACGAACGTCTCGAGGTTCCCCTTCGGCCCGGGCAGTCCCGAGCTCGCGAACCCGAGAACGGATGCGCCCAGATCAACAGCAGCCGAGCCCACCGAGACCAGCGCGCCCCGCCGCAACGCCGCATCCCGAACCACCCCGCCCTTCCCCACCGACGACCGCCCCACCTCGAACTGAGGCTTGATCAGCGCGAGGCAGTCGAACCGCTCGGCGGCACACCCGAGCACCGCCGGCAACACCTTCGTCAGCGAGATGAACGACACGTCGATCACGATCAGATCAGGCGCATAGGGCAGATCCGCCGAACGCAACGAGCGGGCGTTGCACCGCTCGATCGCCGTCACCCGCGGATCGGACCGCAGCTGCCACGCAAGCTCGCCGTACGCCACATCCACGGCGACAACCTGAGCCACTCCCGCCTGCAGCAGGCAGTCGGTGAACCCGCCCGTCGAGGCGCCGATATCGAGCGCCCTCCGACCAGCCACATCGAGACGAAACGAGTCCAGAGCATTGCGGAGCTTGACGCCCCCCCGCGACACGAACGGCGGCCCCTCGACGACCTCGAGCTCGACGTCGTCGGGCACGAGCTGCCCCGGCTTGGACACCCGCCGGCGCTCGGGCAGCACGAGCACGTCGCCGGCGATCACCGACGCGGCCGCGGCAGAGCGCGACGGGAACATCCCCCGCTGGGACAGCAACGTGTCGATCCGGACGCGCGTCAAGGCACGCGGAACGGTACGGGATCCGGCGGGCGCCCAGCGGGCGCTCAGGCGGCCAGCGTCGACATCGTCTCGACCGCCCACCCGAGCGCGTCGCGATACGAGCTCGCGATCCGCGGCGCGTGCGACCGCAACGTGGCGACGTCGAAATCGCCCTGCTCGTAGCTGACCACCGCCTTTAGGATCGTCCCCGCCGGTCCCTCGCGCTGGAGCAGGGCGGCGGTCACCTCGTCGGCGAGCGGCAGCTCCTCGACGATCGTCTCGAGCGGAACCTGCAGCAGCGCGTCGGCCACCGACAACAGACCCACGGTGAACAGCTGGTCGGCGGCGACGGCGGCCTGCTCGGCGCCGAGCAGCTCGCACATCCGGGCCCGGGTGAGCCCGACCACCGACAGCTCGCGTGGGGCGCTCGGACCGCCGGTGAGCGCGACGAGCAGCGCCCACCGCGACACGCCGCGGGAGCCGAGCATCATCACCGCCTGGCGGATCGAGGTGATGTTGCCGCGCATGCCGATGTAGGCCGAGTTGATGTAGCGCAGGAGCTTCACGCTGAGGCCGACGTCGCGGTCGATGACCTCCTCGAGCTCCTCGATCGTCGCCGACTGACCCTGGAGCGCGGCCAGCGCGACCAGCGTGCCCATCTCGCCGACCGGGATCGCCCGGACCGCGGCCTTGTGGCGGCTGGCGTAGAACGGCCCCGAGAACAGCTCGAACCCGAGCGCCTTGGCCTGCTCGAACTCGTTGTAGTCGACCAGGCCAGACGCCAGTGGCATGGCCCTTGCGTCGCGGATCCGCGTGACCGCCCGCGCCGCATCCTCGGGCGACCAGGCGCGCAACTCCACCTCGACGGTCCCGAACAGGTCGAGCAGGGCCGCGTTGAAGTCCGGGCCTTCCAGCGCATGCAGCGACAGCGCATACCCGCGTCCGGTGAGCGCGTCGAGCACGCCCGCGACCTCGGAATCGCGCGCCGTGTCGTGAGCGATCCGCAGCAGCACCCGATCCGGCCGCACCGGAGGGACCCCGAGCGCCAGCAGCAGCTCGCGTGACAGCGGCAGGTGCGCGAGCGATTCGCCGACCAGGTCGTCGAGCCCGACGCCGCTCAGCACGTCACCGAGCAGGCGTGCGGCGGTCCCGTCGTCGTGCTCGGAGCTGTTGGCGCTCGCATAGGCCACGCGGTAGCCCGACACACGCATCTGGCCGTCGACCACGGGTTGGCGCGAGATGTAGAGCTCGGACGGCCCGTCCGGCCGTGCAAGCTCGCTTGCAAGCTCTTGCGTAGCCATCGCCTCGTTGTCGGCAACCTGGGGCCTGGACCCTAGGGGCAAGAGCCCATATCGGACGGTTGGTGGACTTCTTTCAGGCGATCGGAAGGCCGCTGTACTCGGCCACGGCGGACTCGATCCGCTCGGCGATGCGCTCGCCGGTGAACCCGACCTCCTCGTGGAGGAGCTTGGGTGCGCCGTGCGTGACGTAGCGGTCGGGGAGGCCCACCCGCAGGATTCGGCCACCGCCCACCCCCAGCCCGGCGTCGGACAGGCTCTCCCATACGGCCGATCCGAAGCCGCCGGCGAGGACCCCTTCCTCGACGGTCACGAGCAGCTCGTGCTCGGCAGCGAGCTGCGCCGCCAGGCCGACGTCGATCGGCTTGGCGAACCGGGCGTCGGCGACGGTGACCGACAACCCATGCTCGGCGAGGATGTCGGCGGCCTCGAGCGCCTTGCCGACGCCCGTGCCGTAGCCGAGCAGCGCGACATGCTCGCCCTCGCGCAGGATCTCGCCGGTCCCGATCTCGATCGCCTCGGGGCGCGCCGGTAGCGGCACCCCGACTCCCTCGCCGCGGGGATATCGAAGGGCAAACGGCCCGTCGTCGTAGAGCAGCGCCGTGCGCAGCAGGTGGACCAGCATCGCCTCGTCGCGCGGGGCCGCCAGCACCATGTTCGGCAGGCAGCGCAGGTACGCGATGTCGAACGCGCCGTGATGTGTCGGGCCGTCGTCCCCGACCAGCCCGGCCCGGTCCATCGCGAACACCACGTTCAGCTTCTGCAGGCACACGTCATGGACGATCTGGTCATACGCGCGCTGGAGGAAGGTCGAGTAGATCGCGGCGACCGGCTTACACCCCTGGAGCGCGAGTCCGGCGGCGAACAGAACGGCCTGCTGCTCGGCGATCCCGACGTCGAAGTAGCGGTCGGGAAGCTCGCGCTGGAGGATGTTCAGCCCGGTGCCCGAGTTCATCGCCGCGGTGATCCCCATCACGCGCTCGTCACGTCGGCACTCGTGTACCAGGGCGTTCCCGAACACGGACGTGTACTGCGGCGGGGCGGGCTTGCCGCCCGACGGCTTGCGCGACGCGACCGCCGGGACGCCGTTCGCGATCGACTTGGGCTTGGCGGCGTGCCACTTCTCCATCCCCTCGAGGCCGCCCTCTTCGGACGGGGCGAACCCCTTGCCCTTGACCGTGGCGCAGTGGACCACAACCGGCCGCTGGGCGATCAGCGCCTCGCGCATCGCGCGCCTGACCGCGCGCACGTCGTGACCGTCGATCACGCCGATGTAGGCGAAATCGAGCTCCTCCCACCACAGGCCGGGCGCCCAGAACGCCTTGATCGACTCCTTGAAATGGGGTCCGAACCGCTCGAACGCGGCGCCGATCCCGGCGGGGAGCTTGGTCAGCCCCTCTTCGAAGCCCTCGCGCGCGCGCCACAGCTTCGGGTTCAGGCGGACCCGGTTGAACTGCCGCGAAAGCGCCCCGACGTTCGGCGCGATCGACATGCCGTTGTCGTTGAGGACCACGATGATCGGCGTGCCGAGCCCGCCGGCCTGGTGGACCGCCTCGAACGCCACGCCGCCGGTCAGCGCGCCGTCGCCCACGACCGCGACGACGTGCCCGTCCTCGCCCTCGCCGTGGCGCATGGCCTCCTTGATCCCGACCGCGTAGCCGATCGCGGTCGAGGCGTGGCCGGCACCCATGATGTCGTGCTCGGACTCGGCGATCGAGCAGAACGGCGCGAGGCCCTGGTACTTGCGGATCGTGTGCAGCTGGTCGCGCCGCCCGGTCAGGATCTTGTGCGGATAGGCCTGGTGGCCGACGTCCCACAGGACCTTGTCGCGCGGCGAGTCCAGCATCGAGTGGAGCGCGACCGCGATCTCGCAGGTCCCCAGATTCGCGCCGAAATGCCCGCCGATCTCCCCGACGGTGTCGATGATGTGCTCGCGGACCTCCTGGGCGATCTGCTGGAGCTCCTCGTCGGTGAGGCCGTGGAGGTCCTGTGGCTTGTCGATGCGGTCTAGAAGTCTGGTCATCAGAAGGATCGTGTCGCGATGAAGTCGGTGATCTGCTCGAGCTCGACGCCGTCCGGCGCCGCCTCCGCAAGCGCGGCCAGCGCCCGGGCACGAGACTGCGCCGCGAGGTCGCGCGCGCCGACGAGGCCGAACTCGGTCACGTAGGTGCGTTTACCCAATCGCTCGTCGCTGCCTTGGTGCTTCCCCAGCGTCTCCTCGGTCCCGGTGACGTCGAGAATGTCGTCCACGATTTGGAAAAGTACCCCGAGCTCTCGCGCAAACCCGTGGAAGCTGTGAATTCTCTCAGGTTCCTCGATCCCGGCGAGTAGCAGCACGCACTCGATGCTCGCGGCGATCAGCCGCCCGGTTTTGAGCTCGTGCAGCCGGCGCAGGCCGGCGGGACCAGCCGGCGCCGTGCCGGCCACGTCGACGTACTGCCCGGCGACCATCCCCTGGGCGCCGGTGGCATCCGCCAGCTCCCTCGCAGCTGCCAACAGGCGCTCAGGATCGGCCTGCTGGCGAGAGAGCAGCAGCACGAACGCCTCGGCGTACAGGCCGTCGCCCGCCAGGATCGCGACGTCCTCGCCGAACGCCACATGGCACGTGGGCCGGCCGCGGCGCAGGTCGTCGTCGTCCATCGCCGGGAGGTCGTCGTGGATCAGCGAGTAAGTGTGGATCAGCTCAATCGCGGCGCCGAGCGGCAGCACCCACTCGGGCTCACGCGAAATCGCTGACGCGGTCGCGAGCGCGAGGACCGGCCGGATCCGCTTGCCGCCCGCGAGCAGCGAGTACCGCATCGCCTGGTCGAGGCCGTCGGCCGCGGGCTCGGCCACGAACCGCAGCGACTCGAGGTAGCGCTCGACCATCGCACGCAGGTGGTCCGGGTAGCCCTCGGCCGGAGCCGCGCCCAAAGGCCTCACCGCCGTGCGCACTACGACGCCGGCAGCGGCAGCTGGCCGGGAAGGTCCGGCAGCGGCTCCAGCGCCGCGCGCGTCCGCTCGTCGACTTGAGAGCTGGCCTCGCTCGCCAGCCGCGCGCATTCCTCGATCAGCGCGAGCGCGGCGTCCACCTCGACATCCGGGGAGCGGAGCTGCTCGGCGGCCTCCTCGAGCCGCGCGCTCAGCTCGGTCAAGGGATCGTTCACGGTGTGGAAGGGTAGCGGCAACGCCCGGCAGGCCCGGCGATGACCACCCCGGCCGGCGATCAGAACCGCAACACGGCGCCGATCCCCTGAAGCGGGCCGAGGTCCGGATAGTGACGAACCACCATGACCTCGCCTCCCTGCGCCAGGGCGGATTCGACGACGGCCTCGGTCAGATGGTCGACCTCCTCCATCTTCGAGCCGTCGGCCGGACACTGCCCGTCCGACTCGAGCGCCATCAGCCCGCAGGTCGGGCAGCGGAACCCGCGCATGTCCTGCCCGGGCTCGAGCATCAACAGCTCCACCCGACGCTGGTTCAGCGCCATCACGGTGTCGTACGGCCCGCCGGCGCCGCGCCCTCCGCTGCCGATGCCCGCCTCGAGCCGGTTCAGCGCATCGCGCTCGGTGCGCTTCTCGTCCTCGGTCACGAGCTCGGCCACCGCGCGGCGGATCCGCTCCTCGCTCGCGCTCGACACATCGACCGCGACCCGTTCGGCGATCACGTTCGGGCGCACGTCACCGGCGAGATGGGCCTCGAACCGAGGGACGATCTCGGGCGGCCCGCCCGCAGCGAGACGGTGGAACCGCTCGGTGCGCCACAACCGGTTGACGGCCTCGGCGACGCGGCGGAGGTGGTCTTCGGCGTCCTTCTCGATGCTGCGCTCGTAGTTCGGCTGCGACCAGCCGCCTTGGTCGTGCTGGCCGCGGACGAAATCCTCGAGGCGCGCTTCCTCCCGGAGGCCGTCGGCCGCCCCTTCGAGCACGCGCCCCTCGCGGCGGCTGACGAGCGCCACCAGCCAGCGCCGGGACTCGAGCGCCGCGACGAGCGGCTCGACGAACGGCGAGGGCCCGATCACCACGCGCGCCTCGGTCGGGCGGAGCAGCTGCAGGACCTCGAACAGGTCGACCTGACCCGAGCAGAACAGCGCCAGCCCCCGTGCCCCCTTGTAGGGCGCCGCGGGCGAGGTCAGGAAATCATCGATGCGCTCCAGATCCGCACGGAGCGATACCCGCTCGTCGTGGGTCAGGCCGTCCTGAGCCTCGAGGTCGCGATGCGCCCGGTCGAGCAGCGAGCGGATCTGCGATGCCCGCGCCGGCGGGGTCGCGAACCGCTCGGGGTCGAGGTCCATATACAGGCTGATCACCGGGTGGCCCGGCCTGTATTCGATCAGCCGTCTCGCCTGGCCGGACGCCTCGATCGTGCTCACCGGCTTGCGCTTACCCCGGTGGCGCTCGGCGAAAACCGCCGACCGGCCGTCGCTCAGCGGGCGGCGTCCAGCGCCTCGTTCACGAGCTCGTCCGCGCGGGCGTTTTTGGCGCGCGGGACGCTCCGGATGCGCCAGCGGTCGAAGCCGCCGAGCGCGGCGATCGCCTGCGCATACAGCGGCTTCATCGCCGCGTGCCTGACCTTGTAGGCACCGGTCACCTGCTTGGCCACGAGCTCCGAATCGTTGACGATCTCGACCTCGGTGGCTCCGAGCGCCCGGGCGCGCTCCACTCCGCGCAACAGGGCCCGGTACTCCGCGACGTTGTTGGTGGCGACGCCGATCGTCTCGGCGAGCTCGTCGAGGACCACACCGCTGGGGTCCGAGATCACGACGCCAATCGCAGCCGGGCCCGGGTTACCGCGCGCGCCGCCGTCGACGTGGACGACGAGCTTCAATCGGTGGCGAGCTCAGGCAGCTCGCCGGTGACGCGCGGACGCCGGCGATCGCGAACCGCGCGGTTGCCCCCGCCTGTCGAGCTTCGGCCCCGCCGCGAGGTCTTGCGGCGGTCGACGATCACCTCGACGTTGGGATCGTCGGCGTAGTAGCTCTCGAGCTTCTCCAGAAGCTCGTCGGCGAGCGCCTCAGGAACGACGCAATAGATCACGTTCTTGATGCTAGTGGACCTATCCGGAGCTCGACCATCGAACCTTTGTCCAGAGCGGACATCGCCGTCAATCGCGGTTGACGGCTCCCCGGGCGATCTCAGGCGGGTCCGAGCGCCCCGTGCTCGTCGTAGGAGGCGTTCGGCTGGCGCTCCTCGGGGGTCAGCTCCTCGAGCTCGTAGCCCTGGGCGGCAACCCGCACGACCGGCACCTCGTCGGACAGATCGACCTCGTAGCGGTACCAGCACAGCTCCCACGAGGCGACGATGTGGACCAGACTCGAGTGCCCCATGTTCGGATGGATCGACACCGTCGGCGCCCCCAGTGACCGGGCGACGCCGGCGACGGTCCGCCGGTGCTCGGAGTTGTTGAACACCTCGACCGCCGACGCGATCTTCTGCTCGGCACCCATCGGCACCGCGCGCACGTGGCGTGGCTCGCGGGTCGGCTCGCGCTCGCGCCGGCGCTGGGGCCTGCGCGGCTCGGCGGGTACGGGCGCCGGAGCCGAACGGGGCTCAGGTGGCGGCTCGTACTCGGCCTCGACGGACTCGAGCGGCTCGGCCGACGGCTCGCGCCGGCGGCGCAGGCGACCCAGGAACGACCCGCGCCGGGTCGACCTGTCCTCGTTCTCGTCGTACGTCGGCACCGTCCCCTCCCGGAGCCATCCCTCGTGGACCGCCCGCGACTTGCACAGCTCGCAGACCGAGCGCCGCGCGCCGCCGTCGATGTAGATCTCGGCGCGCTCGCCACGCAGCAGGGTCCGCCCGCACACGTCGCAGATCGTGTAGGCCGTGGACGGCCGGATGTCCTTGGTAATGGCCATCAGGGAGACGAATATAACGCGAGCGCGGCGGCGGTTTATTACGCCTCGGATTACGCCTTGACCGCTTCCTTCTCCGCCTTCGCCTCCTCGACCACCTTTCCCGCCAGGTGCGCCGGAACCTCCTCGTAGCGGAGAAACTCCATCGTGAACTCGCCCTGGCCGCCCGTGATCGAGCGCAGATCCGGGGCGTAGGAGAGCATCTCGGCCATCGGGACCTCGGCCTTCACGTCGGTCATGCCGGCGCCGACCGGTTCCATCCCGAGCGGCCGCCCGCGCCTGGAATTGAGGTCTCCGATGACGTCGCCAACGGCGTCCTCGGGCGCCGCGACCGTGACGAGCATGATCGGCTCGAGCAGCACCGCCCCGGCCTGCTCCATCGCCTGCTTCATCGCGAGCGAGCCCGCCAGCCTGAACGCCATCTCGGACGAGTCCACGGTGTGGTAGGAGCCGTCGTATAGCCGCACGCGCAGGTCCTTGACCGGATAGCCGGCCACGACGCCGGCCTGCATGGCATCTTGCACGCCCTTTTCAACGGCCGGGATGAAACCCGTCGGGATCACGCCGCCCTTGATCGCGTTGACGAACTCGAACCCGGTACCGGTCTCGAGCGGCTCGATCTCGATGTGGCAATCGCCGAACTGGCCGCGCCCGCCGGTCTGCTTCTTGTGGCGCCCGTGCGCCTTGGCCGGCTTGCGGATCGTCTCCTGGTAGGGCACGTGCGGCGGGTTCAGGTTGACCTCCGCGCCGAACCGCGACTTCAGGCGCTCGACGATCACCTCGACGTGCACCTGCGAGAGACCCGCGACGATCTGCTCGCCGGTCTGGTCGTCGCGATGGAGGTCGATCGTCGGGTCCTCCTCCTGGAGGCGCCGCAGCGCGGTGAACACCTTCTCCTCGTCGCCCTTGCTCTTCGGCTCGACCGCGAACGCCATCACGGGCGCGGGAAGCTTGATGCTGGGCATCTCGATCGGCTCGTCGCGCGAGGCCAGCCAGTCGCCCGCCTTGGTCTCCTTGAGCTTCGCCACCGCGCCGATATCGCCGGGGCCGAAGTCGTTGGCGTGACCGGTCTGATGGCCCTCGAAGGTCAGCAGCTGGCCGATCCGCTCCTTGGTGTGAGTCCGCGTGTTCAGCACCTGGGAGTCCTGCTTGACCACACCCTGGTAGACGCGGAAGATGTTGATCCGGCCGGCGAACGGGTCGGCGCGGGTCTTGAACACGTAGGCGAACATCTCCTTGTCTTCTTCGGGCTCGAGCGTCACCTCGCCGACCTCGAGGCCGCCGTGCTTGACCGGCGAGGGGAGGTCCTCGACGATCGCGTCGAGCAGGCGGTTGGTGCCGAGGTTGCGGGTGGCGACGCCGCAGGTGACGGGGAAGATGTGGCCGTGGTTGGTCCCGTCCTTGAGCGCCGTGACGATCTCCTCGTGTGAGATCTCCTCGCCCTCGAGGTAGCGCTCCATCAGCGCGTCGGAGTTCTCGGCGACCTCGTCCATCAGCTTCTCGCGGTACTCCTCGGCCTGGGCCAGGAGGTGGTCCGGGATCGGGATCTCCTTGCAGTTCTCGCGGGCGGCGCCGTCGTACTCGTACGCCTTCATGTCGACCAGGTCGATCACGCCCCCGACCTCGTGCTCGGAGCCGATCGGGATCTCGGTCGCCACCACGTGCGGCCCGAACGCGGACTTGAGCGACTCGAGCGTGCGGAAGAAGTCGGCGCGCTCGCGATCGAGCATGTTGACGAACACCAGGCGCGCCAGGTCGAGCTCGGCGGCGCGCTGCCACAGTCGGTTGGCGTGGACCTCGACGCCCATCACCGCGTTGATCACGAACACCGCGGACTCACAAACCCGCAGGGCGCCGAGCGCGTCGGCGACGAAGCTCGAGTCGCCGGGAGTGTCGATCAGGTTGACCTTGCGCTCCTGCCACTCGAACGTGGCCACCGCCGCCGTGATCGACATCTGCCGCGCCTTCTCGTCCGGGTCGGCATCCGAGACCGTCGTGCCATCGACGACCGTGCCCATCCGGTTGATCGCGCCGGCCTCGAACAAGAGCGCCTCGTGCAGCGAGGTCTTGCCACTACCGCGGTGGCCGACGAGCGCCACGTTGCGGATGCGGTCCGCGGGCTTGTGCATGCCGTGCTCCTCTCCTCGAATGACCTGTGAGAGCGAATTTACAAGGGAATCCGGCTCGGCGCTTGACAACGCGCGACCTGGCTCGCAAGCGGATTTTCCGGCTGCGCTGCGCGCAGCGTCCGCCGGATGAGTCGAGGCCGGCCCAGTAGGCGAGGCCGGATGCGGAGCGGGCCGAGCCGAGACTGCCGTTCCGCCGGGCGTCCATGCCCGGCGGCCGCCTCACGACCGCGCGCCCGGCACGGATGCTGGGCGCAACCGGCCCCATGGACGCCGAGCGCAGCGAGGCCCATCACCCCCGCGAGGCCGAGTTTCTCACCACTCGGCACGCGCGCCGAGGTGAATGGCAGTTCAATCGGCTGTGACGCGAGTAACGTCGCACTCGACGACGCGGGGTTGCCGAGTGGCGGGTTGGTCGGTGTGCGCCGAGGCGGAGCTAGTCGAGCTCGCCGGCCAGCTTGGACCGTAGGCGCAGCACCGCCTTGGTGTGCAGCTGCGACACGCGCGACTCGGTCACGCCGAGGACCTCGCCGATCTCGCGCAGGGTCAGGTTCTCGTAGTAGTAGAGGGCGACCACGAGCTTCTCGCGCTCGGGCAGGGCGGCGATTGCGTCGGCGATCCGGTCGCGGAGCTCGGACTGGTCCATCAGCTGCTCGGGGTCAGGCGCGCCGCGGTCGGGCAGCGTGTCGAGCAGCGAGATCGCGTCGCCGGTCGAGTCGGACACGCTCCACAGCTCGTCGAGGGCGACGATCGTCGAGTTCGAGATCTGGAGCAGCGCCTCCTGGAAGTCTTCGACGCTCAGCGCGAGCTCGGTCGCCATCTCCTCGTCCGTGGGCGCGCGCTGGAAGCGGGCCTCGAGCTTCATGTTGGCCCGCTCGATCTCCCGGGCCCGGGCGCGCACCGAGCGCGGCACCCAATCGAGCGTGCGCAGTTCGTCGATGATCGCGCCGCGGATGCGGGTGATCGCGTACGTCTCGAACTTGATCTCACGGCTGAGGTCAAAGCGCTGGATCGCCGAGATCAGGCCTCCGAGCCCGTAGGAGATCAGGTCGGATTCCTCGACATGCGCCGGCAGGCCAGAGCTCATGCGGCCGGCGACGTACTTCACGAGCGGCGAGTAGGCGACGACCAGCCGCTCACGCGCGCGCTCATCGCCGGTGGCCTTGAAGCGCCTCCAGAGGTCCTGTAGCTCGATCGCCTTGACGTTTGTTTCCAATTTGCCCCAGAACGTTATTGAGCCCGCCTCACGCGCGGGGATGCGCGCGCGAATACGTGGACCTTAGGCGGGCCGACTCAACGCGAGTGTAGACCTGAGTGGTCGAAATAGTTGCATGCCCAAGTAGTTCCTGGATCGCCCGCAGATCGGCGCCGCCGTCCAGCAGATGCGTCGCGAAGGAGTGCCGGAGAGCGTGAGGATGCGCCCGCGCGAGTGCCGGCGAGCGGGCCATCGCGCGCCGCGCCCACCCGGTCAGACGCCGCCTGATGTCCGAGGTGGAGAGCCGACGGCCAGACTTCGATAGGAATAGTGCGGGATCGCTCGCGCGCTCGCCGGCGAGCGCCGGGCGGCTGCGGGCCAGGTAGCGCTCGAGCGCCTGGCGGGCGTGCTCACCGACCGGCACGAGCCGGGTCTTGCCGCCCTTGCCCTCCACCCGCACCGTCTCCGAGTCGAAATCGATCGAGTCGACGTCGAGGTTGACTAGCTCCTCCGCGCGCAGGCCACAGGCGTAGGCGAGCTCGAACAGCGCGCGGTCGCGGAGATCGAGCGGCGTGGCGGCAGGGATCGAGTCGAGCAGCGCGGCCACCTCGGGGGCCTTGAGCACCCGCGGGAGGCGCTGCGCCTTCTTGGGCGAGCTCAGCAGCTCGGCGGGGTTGTCCTCGCGGGCACCAAGCTCCATCTGCACGCGGAACAGGCCTCTTAGCGCGGCCAGACGGCGCGCGATCGTCGCCGGCGCGACGCCGCGCTCGGACAGCCCGGCCGCGTAGCGCCTCAGCGTGCGGACGTCGACTTGCGGAGGGTCGGCGTCGCGGTCCTGCGCCCAGGCGGCGAAGTCGCGCACGTCAGTCGCGTAGGCCGTCCGGGTCTTCTCGGCCACCGCCCGGCGGGCCAGGTCCTGGTCGAACGCGGCCAGCGCAGCGTCCCACGCGGGATTGTCGGCGGGCGCTGGCATCGACCCCTGATATTCGCCGCGCGCGGCGCCGAGCCCTGCCTGGTGTGTCAGGTGACGTCGACCAGCGTGCCGATCGGCGTGTACTGGTAGACGTCGTGGGCCTCGGAGTAAGGCATCTCGACGCACCCGAGGCTCTGGGCCGATCCGTAGGAGGCGCGGAGGAACCCGTGGAGGGCGTCGCCGCCGTTGAAATAACTGACCCACGGCACGCCGGGGTCGTCGTAGTGGCTCCCGTCCGGGTTAGTGCCGCTCATCGTCACCGACGGCGCGTGCTCGAACACGGCGAACACGCCTTGTGCGGTTGGGGCGGCCGGGATGCCCGTATTGACGGGTCCGGAGACGACGGTCTTGCCGTTGTGCCACGTGGACTGGCTTTCGGGGCTGCCCTCGCTGACCAGCACGAACGTGTAGCCGAACGTGTTGGTCTTGCCCTGCACGGCCGCGGTGATCAGCGCGTTCCAGACCTGCGGCCCTGGGATCCCGTCGGCGGTCATGCCGTTGCTGTTCTCGAAGGCCATGATCGCGCCCTTGGTCATCTCGCCGAACGTGCCGGGCGCCCACATGTTCACTAGCGCGCTCGGGGTGTTCGGGTAGCGCCAGGTGAAGTGGCCGGCGGGGGGCTTGATCGCCGCTGCCAGCTGGTTGACCGTGCTGGGCCCTGGTCCGGTTCCGTCATAGCGGAAGCGGAGCGGCAGATATCCGAGCACCGCCAGCAGCTGCTGGAGGCGGAGCGGGTTCCCGCCCGGCACGGTCCAGCTTCCCCATGCGTCGCCGCTCTGCTGGGCGCCAACGAGGCGGACTCCGTTCGGGAGGCCAACGGTCACGTGGGCACCCAACCCGTAGCCGAAGCCGCTGGGCTGGAACTGGATCGAGTGGGCGTTGATCGTGTGCCACGTGCCCGAGCTCTTCGGCAGGACGGGCGGCATCGACCCGCCGAGCGCCTTCGACACGGGCTTGTTGAAGGTCAGTGTGATCGGCGTGTTCGCGCTGATCGTGCTGCCGGGCTGCGGGTACGCGATCGCACTTGTCGCCGAACCCGCGGGGAACCAGCTGACCAGCGCGGCGGACGAGCTCTCCCATGTACGGGGCGCGGCGGCGACGTAGACCGTCCCGGCCTCGGCCGTGCGCGGCAGGGTCACGGTCGACTGTGGCGTCGACAGCACCTGGCGATGGAGGCTCGTTTCCTCGACGCCCGTCGAAACCGTGGAGACGGGCTCGGCGAACTGCAGGTGCAGCGGCTGGCCCGACGCGACCGTCAGGAAGTGGGCTTTCAGGTGCGCGCTCGGCGTGGTCAGCGTCAAGTTGAGGTGCTCGGTCTTGCCCGTGACCCATGCGACCGAGCTCGGCCGCTTGACCACGACCTGGACCGAGAGCGTGGTATGCGCCGGGATCTTTCCGTTCGGCCAGATCTGCTTGCCCTGCAGGTGCACCGGAATGGCCGACTTCGTCGGCCCGCCGTAGGCGCTGACGCTCTCGATGGTTCCACCGCCGAGCGGCAATGTCACCTTCGCGAGCGCGGTCGGGTCGGTGGTGAGCGTCGCCTTTGAGCTCTTCAGCGCAATTGCGACCGCGGCGGCCGCGCCGACCAGGATCACGAGCACGCCGAGCGCCACATACGGCCCCCGCCTGCGTGAAGTCCGACCCCCTGAGTACGCCCGGCGGGACGTACTGGATGGTCTCGCCGGGCTGCGTTCAGGGCGTAGGTATGTTGCTCGAGCGCGTGCCAGCTAAGACCACCCCATGGCGAAATCGTAGCGGGCGCCCCGTCGGGTCTCTGTTTGAACCACGTTTTGTTCAGACTTCTGCAAGGGAGATTTCATTCCCCAGGCCTGCTCGGGGTGCATGCACGAAGGCCTAGCGGGTGACGGCGCCCAGAGACGCGCTGGAGACGAGCTTCGCGTACTTGGCCAGCGCGGCCGTCGGCGTCGGCCGCTCCGGCGGCCTGTAATCGCTCGTGCGGGCGGCGATCTCCTCGTCGGAGAGGTTGACGTCGAGCCGGCGGGCGTCGATGTCAAGCGTGATCTCATCGCCGTCGCGGACGATCCCGATCGGCCCGCCCTTGACGGATTCCGGCGCGACATGTCCCGCCATGAGCCCGTGGGTCGCACCGGAGAAGCGGCCGTCGGTTAGGAGCGCGACGTCCTCCCCCAGTCCCTCGCCCACGAGCGCGGCGGTGACCGCGAGCATCTCGCGCATCCCGGGGCCGCCGGCGGGCCCCTCGTTGCGGATCACGACGACATCGCCGGCCTTGATCCCCTGGGTGCGCACCGCGGCCATCGCGTCCTCTTCTGACTCGAATACGCGCGCCGGCCCGGTCTGCTTGCGCCGCTCGTAGCCGGCGACCTTGACCACGCAGCCCTCGGGCGCGAGATTGCCCTTGAGGATCACGAGGCCGCCGGTGTCTTTCAGCGGGTCACTCAGCGCTCGCACGACGTCCTGGCCGTCCGTTTCCTGCGCCTCGTCAGCGTGCTGACCGATGGTCTTACCCGTCACCGTCTGCGCGCCCTCGTTGAGGATTCCGGCCTCTTTCAGGCGTTTCAGCACGAGCGGCACGCCGCCGGCGGCGTACAGGTCGGGGGCGACGTAGCGGCCGCTCGGCTTCAGGTCGCACAGCAGCGGCGTGCGCTCGCTGATCCGGTCGAAATCGTCGATGTCGAGGTCGACGCCCATCTCGTTTGCGACCGCGAGCAGGTGGAGCACGCCGTTGGTCGAGCCGCCGCTGGTGGCGATCGCGGCGATCGCGTTCTCGAGCGCGTCGCGGGTGATGATGTCCCTCGGCGTCTGGCCGCGCTTGAGCACGTCCATCACCAGCTGGCCGGCCTCCCTGGCGACGTCGACCTTGTGCGGGTCTTCGGCCGGAACACCCGAGGAAAACGGCGAGATCCCGAGCACCTGGAACGCCATCGCCATCGTGTTCGCGGTGAACTGTCCGCCGCAGGCGCCGGACCCCGGCGACGCTGCCTCCTCGATCGCGGTCAGCTCAGCGTCCGTGATCCGGCCGGCCGCGTGCGCGCCGATCGCCTCGAACACCTCCTGGATGGTGATGCTCTGGCCGTTGTAATGACCGGGGTAGATCGAGCCGCCGTAGAGCATCAGGCTCGGCAGGTTCAGGCGGCATAGCGCCATCACGGTGCCGGGGATCGTCTTGTCGCAGGCGCTGATCGCGATCACCGCATCGAACGCCTGGGCGAAGGCGACGAGCTCGATCGAGTCGGCGATCACCTCGCGGCTGGCCAATGACGCCTTCATCCCCTCGGTGCCCATCGTGATCCCGTCGGAGATCGCCACGGTGTTGAACTCCATCGGCGTCCCGCCGGCCTCGCGGATCCCCTCCTTGACCTTCGCCGACAGGGCACGCAGGTGGAAGTTGCACGGCATCGTCTCGATCCATGTGTTGGCCAC
>Ga0335073_10002312_pt1 | contig 26044 bp, 27 predicted proteins | sample Lox_Sample_22_FD_207093 | JGI IMG/M metagenome (GOLD analysis project Ga0335073, IMG submission 207093) | Soil microbial communities from Loxahatchee National Wildlife Refuge, Florida, United States - Lox_Sample_2.2 | ecosystem: Environmental > Terrestrial > Soil > Wetlands | place: USA...
GCCCAGCGCTCGTGCGGCGGAGGGCTTCTCCATGCACCTCCCGGAAAGGCGCGGTAAAACACCTTAGCAAGATGCAGTCAGCAACTCATTGAATCAACATCAAGCCACCGACCTATTTATTTACAGGCAAAAGCTACCGCATATCATCGCAGCGAAAAATGAGGGGACTTCGAGTGTCGTTCTCGCAGTCGGGACTAGAACGCGATTCATCCTTTTGAGTATTTTCCCACGCGCTTGGTTTCCCTATGGTGGGTGTGGCTGAGGACACGCCAAAGCGTGCGCGGTGATGTTTCAACCTCAACGTGTCGGATGGTGAACTCACCGATCTGCGCGCGGCGGGCTACGCGGACGCCGAGATCATCGAGATTGTGCTCGCGGTCGCGCTCAACCCCTTCACCAACTATGTGAACGAGGTCGCACAGACCGATATCGACTTCCCGGTGGTCGACCTGCAGCGGGCCGCTGCGTAACTCATTCTCACTTCATAGGAGTTTTGCCCATGAATATCCCACTCAAGGTTCTGATCACCGGTGCGAGCGAAGGCATCGGGCTCGAAGTCGCCCGGCGCTATGCCGCGAGCGGCGCCGAGCTTCTGCTCGTGGCGCGCCGCCCGGAGATTCTGGCGCACGTTGCTCATGACCTCGGCGGTGGGATCGAAACGGAAGCGCTTGATCTCACCGATTCGGTTGCGCTCGAGGTCTTTCTCAACCGACTGGATGCTCAAGGCTATACGCCGGACCTGCTCATCAATAGTGCGGGCCAAGGATTGTCGGGGGATTTCTTGGGCACCCCCTGGAATCGGCTCGAGTCGATGCTCACGCTCAACATGCGCGCCGTGGCCCGGCTTGCTCACTGGGCAGGCGGCAAGATGCGCACCGCGGGGCGCGGTGCGATCGTGAACCTCTCGGCCGCGGTGGCGACTCGCCCGGTGCCGCACTTTGCCGCCTATGCCGCGAGCAAGGCCTTCGTCAGCAATTTAAGCATCGCGCTCGACTACGAGCTCAGGGGGTCTGGCGTTCGCGTCTCCGCCATTCACCCGCCGGCCGTGAGAACCCGCTTTGCCGATGCGGGCAAGGCGGATCTGCAGTCGACCTGGGTACTCAAGCTCTTTCCGAGCGTCAGTGCCGAGACCGTGGCGAATGCGGTGATCAAGGCCGCCACGCACGGCCACAGGTCCCTCATCGTGGGACCAGTCGCCGCTCTGGTAATGGGAACCGCTCCTATCATGCCTCGCGTTCTCGATCTGCCCTTCATGTCGCTCCTCTTCAAAGGACGACAGTCCATCGGCGCACCGCGCTCGATCACCGATTGATTGTTCCTTGTTCCAACTACCCCTGCTCCAAAGGAGTTCATCGTGAATGCGCGATCCTCTTGGCGTACCGCCTCAATCCCATCGGTCAAGTCCGACCCTCACAACCGCAACTATCAACACTTGCTCGCAAAATTCATACGACCAGGTGTCTCAAAACGATTGACACGCGCCGGATTCGAGCCGTTCCGTGGTCGCAGGCACATGCTGGCGGATGGTTTCCGGACTCACATGGCGCATCGAGTCGGTCATCAACTCTTCGTCGGCTGCAGCGAAGCGGTGTCCTTCGACGACGCCGAGCGGCCTTGCCAAGGCCATCTGAGGGCCGCCGGAAAGACGGCTCTTGCGGGCACGATGACTTCGACCCCGGTCCCCGAGTTTCGCGACGAGCGGACGCAAAACTGCGCGCCGAGTTGTCTCGCGCGCTCGCGCATTCCCACCAAGCCGAAATGCAGCGTTTTGTTCCGCTGCGCCGCTGCATCGAAGCCTCGGCCATCGTCCGTGATCATCATCCTCAATGAGCGCCTGCGGTATTCAAGAGTAACGACTATGCGTGAAGCCCGCGCGTGCAAACACGCGTTGCGCACTGCCTCGCGAGCGATATCGAGTAACTGTTCTTCTGCATCCATCGTCAACGCCTTCGTCTCGCCGACCACCTCCACGTTGAAGGCCGGCATTTCGGCATCCGCGGCCTCGTGACCGATCACGCCGATCGCCTCGGCGAGATCGCGGGGCGACGCTTTCTTGCGTCTCATCGTCAGTATGCGCTCGCGACCCTGCATAACGATCGACTCCGTTTGACGAGTCACGGAAGCGATCTCCACGCGCAAAAACTCGGGGACCTGAGCATTGTCTTCCCACATCTGCAACCGAAAAAGGAGCGCCTGTACGCCTTGCAAAAGAGTGTCGTGGATATCGCGCGCGATTCGCTCACGCTCTGCGTGCCTTGCCATGCGATAACGTTTGCGCAAATGACTCAATCGCACGAGAAAAAGAAAGGTGAGCAACAAGCACGCCGCGACTGCGGCGCTGCTTGCGAGACCCAGCCTCCGGTAGAACGCGAGCAGCACCCGAAATCGCGATATTCCAGTTCTAGATAGTCCGTTTGGTTCAGTCCCGACGGCATTACCCCTTATCGCGGTCCCATCGAACTGGTATGGAACGTGATGCAAATCAGCGTCGTCGGCTTGCCCAAGCTGGCCCGCGCGACCGAGTTGAGTCGCTGCCCCGGCCGAGTATCCCGTAGGGGCAAGCTCCAGGAACCCATGAGTTCTTCCCATCGCTACAACCGGCGTCAGAGCAGCCGCCATCGCACCGATCGGCACCAAGAGGTGCAGCGGAACACCGCGCCGCCACCCGCTGCCCACGAAGAAAATTCGCAGGGCGGCGGAAATCCGCAACATTTCGTGCCTTCGGAATAACGTGGAGGCCGTCTTGACTAAGCACGCATACATCGCTATCCGCCCCTCATTGACCCGCTCCTAGGGCGGATTACGACCCGGCAAAGGATCTCGCTGGACACCTATCCGTAACTGGCAGGGCATGGTCAAAAGACCGCCCGCGTTTCGCCGCCGTCGACTCGCATTGCAGTGCCCGTGATCCAGCGCGCGCTCGGCGAGACGAGGAAGGCTATCAACTCGGCCACCTCTTCCGGTTCGCCGTAGCGCGCGATGCCGCTTTCGGCCGCGAAATGTGACGTCGCTTCATCGAGCGACATGTTATGCACACTGGCGTAGGCCTCCAGCATCGAGCGTCGCCGTCCGGTCATCACCGGACCGGGTAGAACGCTGTTGACCTGTACACCCTCGTTTATGCCGCGTTCCGCGAAGGCCTTCGCCAGGGCGGCGATCCCGGCGTTGATTGCTCCAACGGCGGCAAAAGCCGCCTTCGGCGCCTCCGCTGAGCTTCCTGAGGTCAACACCACTGATCCTCCTCGAGCTCGGAGCGTCGGCCAAGCCGCCAGCGTCAGCCGGCGAGCGCCGTGAAACTTGAGCGACATTCCATCTTCCCATTCCGCGTCTGTCATAGCGAACAGGTCGACCTGGGGCACCGCGCCGGCGATGTTGACCAAGGCGTCCAGAGCGCCGAAGTGCTCCAGGGTGCGGTCCATCACCGCTCGGGCCGCGTCGGCTTGCCGGAGATCGAACGCGATCGGGAGGGGCGTGGCCCCGGCCGCCTCGACTGCTCTTGCCGTGACCGCGAGATCCTCGGCGCTGCGTGCCACCAGTGTCACGCACGCGAATTCACGGGCCAAGCGTATCGCGGCTGCCTTGCCGATGCCGCGGCTGGCACCAGTGACCAGGGCGATGCGCCCGATCACGACCGGGCCTCCACCACACGAGCCGTATCGACCGTCTGGCGCATTCGCACGATCCGGCCATTCCGGACTTGCCAGACGTGCACATAGGCCGCCTCAAGCTGCTTGCCAGTGACCGTGTGGACGCCCGTCATCACGCCCATCGATACGACTCTGTTGTCGTCCGCGGCGAACATGTCGCCGCCATGGAGTGCGTAGTCGCGCCACTCCTTCAGCACGGGCACCAGCACGCCTTCGGCGACGCCCTGCGGGCCTCGGCCGGTGGGCTTGTAGGGCCAGCCGGACACGACGTTCCATTCCATATCAGGTGACAGTAGGCCGAGCGCCGCCGGCGCATCGCCCCGGCCGAGGGCGTCGTAAAAGGACTTCACGATGTCGATTGGTGCGGTCATGGAGGATCTCCTTCGAGAAAAGGCGGTGGCCGCCGACGGGCGGCGACCACGGATTCAGAAGAGCAGTCAGGCAGCGAACACAGCCTTGATCTCGGCGGCGACCTGCGGACCGTTCTCGTCCAGGACGAAGTGACCGGCGTCGAGCCACACCAGCTTCGCCTTGGGAAGGTCGTTGAGGTAGGCGCGCGCGCCCGGCGGGATGAAGAACGGGTCGTTCTTGCCCCACACGATCAGAGTCCTCGGCTTGTGCGAGCGGAACGCGGCCTGCCACTCGGGATAGAGGGCGATGTTGCTTTTGTAGTTTTCCAGCAGGTCGACTTGGTAGTCCTGCACGCCGGGGCGATCGAGCAGCGCCTGATCAAGCACCCAGTTGTCCGGATTGATTGCCGCCGGATCCTTGGCGCCGACCAGCCAGTGGAATTTGGTGCCCTCCAGGCTCACGAATTCGCGCGCCGGCTTCTCGGTCTCGGGCGTCCGCTTCTCCCACAGCGGCAGCAGCACGCCCTTAGGCGCGTCGCCGACGCCTTCCATGTAGGCGTTGGCGTTCTGGATGATGAAGCCCTTCACCTTCTCGGGGCGCTGCGTGAAAAGGCGGAAGCCGACCGGGCCGCCATAGTCCTGCATGTAGAGGATGTAGTCCTTGAGCCCCAGCACATCGACGAGACCCGATACATGGACGGCCAGGTTGTCGAACGTGTAAGTGAAGTCGCCGCGTAGCGGCGCGTCGGAATGGCCGAAGCCGACGTAGTCGGGGGCGATCAGATGGAAGCGGTCGGCCAGCGCGGGAATCAGGTCGCGAAACATCTGGCTGCTCGTGGGCAGGCCATGGAGCAGCAGGATGGTCGGCGCAGCCGGGTCGCCAGCTTCGCGATAGAAAATCTTCCGACCATTGACAGTCGCGGTCCGATGGTAGGTTTGGGTGATCATGGCGCGGAGCTCCTCGGTCTATCGGGGCGGCCCGTTGCCGTCCCTCTTCGCTATCCAATTTAGGGTCTTCCGCGATCGCCCGGCAGAGGCTAAAGTCGAAAGGAGACCTCTCACTGGACGGAAGGCCCCTTGGATCGGCTCGATGCGATGTCGGTGCTGCTTGCAGCAGTAGATTGCGGCAGCCTGTCGAAGGCGAGCCGCAAGCTGCGGCTGCCGCTGCCGACTGTCAGCCGCAAGGTGGCGGAACTCGAAGCCTATCTAAACGCGACGCTGTTGATCCGCTCGCCAAAGGGGCTTGAGCTAACGCCGGCCGGTCGCTCCTACGTCGCTGGGGCCAGGACGATCCTCGAACAACTGAGTGAGGTCGAGCGCACTGCGGCGGGCGAATATACCGAGCCCAAAGGTGACCTCGTGGTAACCGCGCCCATCATGTTTGGGCGGTTGCACGTGCTGCCAGTGGTAACGCGGTTTCTGGAAGCCTTCCCGGACGTCGCCGTTAAGCTGGTTCTGACGGACCGGGTGACGCATTTCCTCGACGACCAGGTCGATGTAGCACTTCGCATTGGCGACCTGCCAGACAGCAGCCTCATGGCCACGCGGCTTGGCACGGTACGGCGCGTCATGTGCGCGAGCCCGGCTTATCTGGCGACCCGAGGAATGCCTGAGACGCTGGAGGACTTGGCACGGCACAGCGTGATCTCTTTCGACAGTGTGTCCACGCCCAGTACCTGGGTTTTTGAATCGGGCGGCGCCGAGGTAACTGCTACCTTCAGCGCGCGTATGAGCGTCAATACCATCGACGCGGCAATCGATGCTGGTCTAGCAGGTACTGGCCTCGTCCGCGCCGTCTCGTACCAAGTTGCCGACCTCGTGCGCGCCCACCGCTTGGCGATCGTGCTCGAAGCCTTCGAGCCATCGCCGGGGCCTGTGCATCTAGTCTACGACAAGCAGAACCGCCTTCCGTTGAAAATGCGCGCCTTCATCGACTTTGTCGTGCCTCGCCTGCGCGAACGGTTAGTCCAGGCGGCGCTGTAGCCTGCGCTTTCTGCGCCTCGAGCAGCTCCAATCGGGCGGTGAGCCACTCCTCTCGTGTTCCGGTCTCGTGCGTTGTCATGGCGCGTTGCTGTCTATGCGCCGAACATCGCACCGATCCTGCCGACAACCTGCTTCCAACCGCCGCTCATGTTCCTGAAGGCGGTGTCATTCTTCGGCGGCACGAAGCCGGAATGGACAAGGCGAAGGTGCGTGCCATTCGCCGCTTCGGAAAGCGTGAAGGTATCCAGCTTCGAGCCGTATCCAGTATTGCCTTCGTCACCGCCCCTCCATTTCCTACAACGGAGCTGTGTCTTCCTTCGAGAGCTCGAGCAACGTATTCATTGTCCGCTTGTAGGGTCCGGCGTCTTCGCCAGCTGCCTGCAAAATCAGAGTCCCTTGAAGGCGCGCGACCCTGTCTTCCGCAAAGTGTCTTGCCTTCACGGGCGACATGCCACTTTCGCGCGCCAGCGCTCCAATGCCTTCGATCTGGTCAAGTGTGGCCACAATCCTGCGGATACGGGCTTTAAGTGTCCCCGACGATTGTGCGGCGCCCAAGATTTCGCTGTCGACCATTGCTGTTGTCCGCTCAAGCACTGCCTCAGCCATTTGCTCCTTTCCTGCGGGGAAATGATGGTAGAGGCTCGATTTTCCGAGGCCAGTCGCGCGCGATAGGTCCGCGATCGAGGCGCCCTCGAACCCACGGTCGCGGAACACCGTGAAAAGTCGATCAGCGATTTGCTCTTTCGAGGGTTGGGACGCGGCCATAGGATTGTTACTGTAAATACAGATCGTTCGGTACATTCGCACCGGCCGGCTAATCCCACCACGACCCAGGAGATCCCCGATGCCCGCATTTCCCACCTATCAGACTGTTTCAGTGGCCGACCGGCGCAGCGGCACGGCTCTCAACCTTTTCTATCGTGAAGCAGGGGAAAAAGACGCACCAGCGATCCTTTTGCTGCACGGTTTTCCGACCTCAAGCCATCAGTACCGTGGCCTGATTGATCGGCTGGCCGGCAAGTACCGCGTGATCGCCCCCGACATGCCGGGCTTCGGCTTTTCAGATGCGCCGCCCGCGAAGACCTTCGGGTACACCTTCGATCATCTCGCGGAGGTCATCGAAGACTTCACCGATGCCGTCGGCCTGACACGCTATGCCCTCTACGTGTTCGACTATGGTGCGCCCGTGGGTTTCCGTCTTGCCGTCTCCCGGCCCGAGCGAGTGACGGCACTTATCTCGCAGAATGGCAACGCCTATGAGGAAGGGCTCAGCGAGGGCTGGGATCCGATTCGTGCCTACTGGCAGAACCCAACCAACGAGAATCGCGCGAATCTGCGCGCGTTTCTGAAGGCCGAAACGACGCACTTCCAGTACACGCACGGCGAGTCGGACACGTCACGGATCGCACCGGAGAGCTATACGCTGGACCAGCATTTCCTCGACCGTCCCGGCAACGATGAGATTCAGCTCGACCTCTTTGGTGACTACCAGACGAATGTCGCGACTTACTCTCGCTTCCACGACTATTTCCGTGCTCACCGTCCGCCGACGCTCGCCGTGTGGGGCAAGAACGATCCGTTCTTCCTGCCCGCAGGCGCCGAAGCTTTCCGACGCGACATTCCGAACGCTGAAGTTCGTTTCGTCGACGCGGGTCATTTCCCGCTCGAAGCGCACGTCGACGAAATCGCCGGGATCATCCGTGCCTTTCTGTCTCGCACGTTGGATACTGCCCAGGGCAAAGCTCTGTTCGGGGTGTTGAACAAAAAGTCCGCACCGCCCGAAGCGCAGGCCGCCCTGAATGCCATGGTTGGCATGTTCGGTTTCGTGCCGAATCTCGGTTATGCGCTTGGAGTCGAGCCGCCGGTGTTGAGTGCGTACCTTTCCTGGCTCCAGGCGTTGGGCACCACCTCGCTCGATCCGGTGGCCCAGCAAGTAGCCATGACTGCCGCGAGCCACGCGAACGCAGCGGACTATGCCGTCGCGGTGCACGCGACGCTCGCCAGCAAGCTCGGCGCTTCGACGGAGGTTGTATCGGCGCTTCGCGCCGGCAGTGCGCTCGCCGATCCGAAACTCGAAGCCGTCCGGCGCTTCGCGGCCGCCATTGTGACCACGCGCACGCAGGTCTCCGACAGCGATGTCAACGCGTTGACAGTGGCAGGCCTTGACCGTCGCGCGGCCGTTGCGATCGCCATGGCTGTCGCCGGCAAGACGCTCGTCAATACGGTCGCTCATCTGTCGCAAGTCGAGATCGATGCTGGATTTAAGCCCGTATCCGCGAAGACCGAAGCTGCCTAACCCCTGCCGGGGCGGTGCAAAAAGCCGCCCCGGTAGCTCTACCAAGGATCCTAATCATCTCAGGAATGCACTTATGCACATCCGAATGCTCCTCGCCGGCTTGGCTATGTCCATGACCTGTCTTACCGCACAGGCGACTCCAATTCCGTCAACCTCTGACACAACTTCTTACCATTGGGTCACGGTCCATGGTGAGCGTATTTTCTATCGGGAAGCAGGCCCCAAGGACGCGCCAACCATCGTGCTTCTTCATGGATTTCCGTCATCATCGCGTGAATTCGACTCGTTGATTCCTCTGTTGGCCACTCATTATCACCTTCTGGCACCGGATTTCCCGGGGTTTGGCCAAAGCGATGCGCCGTCGCCATCGTCTTATACGTACACGTTCGATCATCTGGCCAGCACCATCAACGACTTTATCGAACAACTTCATATCGACAAATATACCCTGTACCTCCATGACTACGGCGGCCCTGTGGGATTCCATATCATGGTGGCTCATCCCGATCGTGTTCAGGCGCTCATCATTCAGAACGCCAACGTCTATAAAGATGGACTCGGCAAAAAATGGGCGGGCATAGCGAAGTACTGGGCCGACCCCGCTGCACATCCCGAAGTCCTCGATACCTTCATGTCGCTGGCGGCGGCCGAACAGCGGCATACGGGCGGTACGACCCATCCCGAACGCTACAACCCGGACACGTGGACCGATGAATACGCGCACCTGTCGCGCCCAGGACAGCGGGAAATCCAGGGTGCGCTGTTATACGACTATCGAACGAACGTCGCGTCCTATCCGGCGTGGCAAGCGTGGTTGCGTGAACACAAACCGCCGACTCTCGTAGTGTGGGGACGAAACGATCCGTCGTTCGTGGCCGCCGGCGGGGAAGCGTTCAGGCGTGATTTGCCGGATGCCGACATCCATCTGCTCGATGCGGGCCATTTCGCGCTGGACGAAAAAAACGACGAGATAGCCAGTCTGATACTCGATTTCATGGCAAAGCACCAACCGTAAGAGACGAGCGCTCCTAAAACGCCCGTCGCGCGCGGATAGCCGGGCGCGGCTTGCTGCAGTGGTGATGTTGCGCATGGATTGAGCGGCGATTGACCACGGATCGAGGATTTGGAGAAATAGATCATGAATTTAGCCGAGGCTTCGCAAATTGCTCAGACAGTGGGTTCGGCCGCCGTCGTCGCATCTCTCCTCTTTGTTGGTTTCCAAATCCGTCAAAACACGAAAGCTACGCGAGCTACTTCTCACCACGAGGTTTCCGTCGCGTTAAATTGGATCAACCTCCTCTGGGCGCGAAGCGGCGAGGTGAGCCATATATGGATTGCGGGGCTGAGCGAGCGCGGGGCGCTCACGCCCCAAGAGCGATGGCGTTTTGACTCCATGGTGCGCGCCTACCTGCACGTTTGCGAGACCATGTACATCCAAGCGGGTTTGGGATCCGGCGATTTCGGTATTGTCATGGCCGAAGAGAACGGCATCAAGACCCTCTTTGCGTCGGACGGTGTAAGACAGTGGTGGGCGGAGAATCCGTTCGGCTTCTCTCCTGAGTTCCGTCAGTACATCGACCGACTCACCAAGCCATGATCGCGTGAAACTCATATAGCGCGTCGGCGGCCGGATGTGGCATTGGATGAGGTTGGTCACGTTTTGGTGCCGATCGATGCTGGAAATAGTGACATGCCGTGGGCCCCAAGTCTTGTGTCAAAAATGTTCAGGCTGAATCGCTGGCGGAGAATTCTACGCCGGTTTTTCCCTGGCCAGGAGCCTCCGCAGCATTGCATCCAATTGACAAATTGCCGAATGCATTACCGCCGCGCATTCAGGTCTCCTGGAACTCGTGACGCCACTCGTTATTCGGGCGCGAGGCAGGGCGAAATTTGCGGTCGGATGCGACCACATTCCCCGGGATACCTGGTCATCTTTCGCAGTCGCAAGCGTTGCGCTATTCGCTCCTGTTTCGTTGACACGCTTGCAGGTTTCAAAGCACCCTCGTGTTTCTCAAAAGCGACTCTGCTGCAACGGCGCTCCGCTTTCCTCGGTCGGGTCCGCCCGAGCGGCGAACTCAATCACGCGGCTTCAGTACCTGCTGCCTACGCTTCAAGTCGTGCGTTGCCGCACGCACATGCAAGGCTCGCTTCCGGCCGGTGGTTGGCCTCTGCCGGGAGGGGGTCGAACCCTCTGGACTCCGATGAAGGGTTTCTATCTGCTACATCAGATCTCCTCCTTTCCCAGGCTTATCCTGGCGCGACGGAATGTAAGACGGGGCGCCTTCCGAGCGCAGTTATTGGAGGCCGCAGGTTCATTTCAGCCGAAGCGATCGCGGATCTGATCGAGCGGTCGACCACGACGGAAAGCCCTTCGCAAGCGGCGGTGCGTCGTTCCAAGTCCCCGAGGCAGATCACGTTGCCCAGCGCGCGCATTGGGCGCGGTCAAAGCTAAGGTTTTATGAATTTCAGGGCACTTCGGAAGCGGCTCGTAGGATCGGAAGCGCAAACTCGGCAACCCGCTTTCCCAGCTCCCCGGCCGAATCCGACGTCGTCACAACGCGCGACCGGCGTGCAAAGGCACTGACCTGGGCATCCCGCCCGGCCTGCGTCCAGAACTCCGGCGTCAACCAGATCGGCGGCTCTACCGGGATTGGCGTGCCGCGCCACTGGAACGTGCGACGTACAGCTTCGACCAGTGCCGCCCGGTTGAAGTGCTCGGTGCGGGCTAGGTAGTCAATGTCGAAGAAAGCCTTAATGCGGCTGTTGCGGATCCCAAGCGAGACGATCGCCTCGAGCTTCTCGGCAATCACGGTTTCCGGTCGATAGGCACGGATCAGCGGTACGGGATCGCCCAGTGCAACGGGATACTCCATCTCTTCGGCTGGTGGCCAAACGGCATCGCCGAATCCGATGTCCACCTGCAGCCGCTCGCGGATTGTGCCGAGTCGCGCATCGAACACGACTCTGACGCCTGAATATTCGTCCTGTGCGCGAATGGGCTCGACATCGAGGCGTACTTGATCCCATCGTCTTCGACGTCGGTGCTGCAAATGGCGGCGATATCGCGGCTGACGGACTCAGCGTCGCTACTGCCATGTGCGAGCAGATCGAGGTCCAGGGTCGACCGGTATGGCTGATCCGCCCACAGCCGCAGGAGCATCGCTCCTTCGAGCACGAATCGCTCGCGCACCGGTGAACGGCCGAGCCGGTGCAGGAAGCGCTCAAAGAGGTAGTTTCGAAGCGTGATCTGAAAGTCCTCGCCGCGTTGGCGGGCGAGGTTGAGCAGGCGTGCTCGGACAGAAGCCGCGCGACCTCGTGTTCGCTGGCTTTTCAACCCGCCGCTTCCAGATACGGTCGCATCACGTTCGACACGCGGCAGACCTTCGCGAAACGCCACAGCGCATCGGCGCCGCGCGGATGCTGCTCGAGGTAATCCTTCAGCGCCTCCACGGCGATCTCGGCTCCGATCTTGTTGCGGTACTTGAAGCAATCGGCCACGGTTTTAGCCGGCGAATAAATTCGCACCGGCACGCCGTCGATCTTGTGCGTTTCCGCGCCTTCTGTCAGCGCAGCACCGGAGAAATAGACCATTCGCACCGGAAATGGCGTGCTGCGAGGCCTCCAGGCATGGACACCGAGCGCAATCCAAACTTGCGGAGGCGCTTGCGTCGTCAGCCGATGGAACTTGAGCGCGCTGAGCAGGCATACGATGCTCCTAGGAACCGCCCGTGCGACCTCGGCCAGGCTCCGCTGCGCCGACATCGGCGCGTCCGGAACGGCATACAGGCCGCGCGCCACGCGCACCAGGGCGCCGCGATCCGCCAGTCGTTGCACGTACTCCCGTGGCAGGCCGAGCCGAGTCAGGTCGCGGGGCCTTGCAACGCCGAGGCGCCTCACCGCTTCGAGTGTTTTTCTTTCCAGGGCATGGTTCATGGCTGGCATAGTCTCAATTACTAGGTATTTAATCATATATACCTAGTAATTGAAAATCTACTTGAATTGGCGATAAGGGACTGCGAGGGATCGAACCGGACGAGGGCGAACACCACGAACTGACGGCTCACGATCGCAGAAATTTCTCCGTACGATTTTCCGTACAGACCGGACGATTACAAGCGCAACTAATTTTATGTGGGACGGCTGGGACTCTAACTGACATCTAAGCACCTGAAATGATGGCGCTCTGTGGATGTGCATCGGTGAGATACCCCAACCGGTACCCCATCGCAGCCTTAAGCCATCTTCGGTCCGTTTCTGGGAGTCGAGCCCTCTTGTGATCGGACATCGTTGGACATCAAACCAGCCCCCCTGGCGGCCGTAGATATCAGGTGTGGTAAGGTACACCGTCGGGAAGTAGATGCGGTATCGCGTGGGGCCAGAATCAAGCGAGAACCTTACATATTGGGGCAAGTAGCGCGGGTGTAGTCCAATCGTTCGATATCGCATCCGGCACATTGAGCTGGACCACGCCACTCGCCGCCAACGGCTACGCGGGTCTCACCGCCAAGAACCGAATGGTCTACACGAGCAGCGGCGCGACCTTTGCGATCAATGAAGGTTCGGGAAGCATCGTCTGGACGCGGCCGGCTGCGGTCAATCAAGGCGGCTTCAGCACCGCGGCCGTGACCGATACTGGCGTGTATACCTCCTACACATGCTTGACCTCCGATTTCCAACCGACTGATGGGGCTCCGGTGTTTTCCGTCAACAAAGGTTGCGTAGGGAAATATGGCGGCATGCCGGTGGTTGCGAACGAGCTGGTCTATTCTCCCGTGGGGGGAATCGGCGAGCGGCGCCATTGTCGATGCGTCGACCGGATCAGTCGAGGGCTCCTACACGGCCTCCGGGACACCCGCATTCAGCGGCACAACGGGATACTTCCTTCAGGGACAGAACGCCGCCTTGAGCGCGAAGTCCAGCAGTAATGCCGTTCTATGGAGTTTTTCCGGCGATGGTTCGCTTGCGACCTCACCGATCGTCGTAAACCAAACCGTCATCATTGGATCTTCTTCTGGAAATGTGCATGCGCTTGATGGCTTGACAGGTCAGCAAGTGTGGACGGCCAATGCCGGAGCGGCCATCCCATCAGTGGGCGACCTACCAACCTCGGGACTAGCCGCGGGCGACGGGTTGCTCATCGTACCCGCCGGGAATCAGGTGGTGGCGTACACCCTGTCGACCAATCCTTGGCACCACCCGCGGATTCCCGCTTCATCACGGCGCTCGGCGGGGCCACACGCCTTTACGCGAGTACGCCGATCATCCGTTGGCGCGGAAGCTGGAATTTCTGCTGCAGTGAAGGACGATGTTGTCCCACTCACGCTTCAGCGCGACACGCGATAGCACTTAGAGGACGAGTTTCGTATTACCTCGATTTGAGCGCATCCCACGCAGCTTCCGCCGAATCAGGCAGATGGCGCTCTAGCGCAACCGTTGCACGGCGAAGATATCGTTGTGCGCTCTTGGGAACGGCCGATAGAGCGTCTTCCACGGCACCAGGAAAGCGCTCTACCACGGCCTCGATGAGCGTCGCGGCCTGCCGCAAATCCTTCGCAGCTTTGCTGTTCACGGTTCCCCTGAGCTGGGACACAATGAGCTTGTGGATGGCGTAACGCTCAGGCACCGGCACTCGTACCCGGACGACCCCGTGAGAACTTAGAAGCGGAGCTTCTTGGGATTTTCCCAGAAGGTACTTAAGGTAGGGCAGGCCCTGCGCGTAGGCTTTGAGCTCCGGAACCTCGATCGTTGGATAGCTTTCATCGGGAGAGGGTACCAACAGATCAACCTTCAGCCGCGAGCCCCCGGGCTCCGCATAAGAGGTAGGGGGTCCGCGGCGCTTGAGCGATGGAACCTCGAAGAATTCAATCCCTGTCTCGCGAAGCATTTTGAGAAACGGCGGTATTCCAGTCAGAGCCAACTGCTCCCGGCGAGCGATATCCACATCCTCTGTCGCGTAAGGGACTGCCTTGGCGCCAAGCGCGTTCAGCAGCACACCATAGGCGTGCGAGCCGATGAGAAGAGCCCCCGCCCTGAAGAGACCGTGGTTGTGAAGGCTCGCAAGCGTTGAATAGGTTTTCCGATCGGCGGTGGCGAACCCGGCGCGCGCGAGCACCCGAACTCGAGCGATCGTCGCATTTGCCGCTTCAATCTTGACACGCAGAGCAGCAACTTGAGCTACAACGGACTTTTCGTCAGCCTTTCCAAGGTAAGTCTCGAGGCGCCGGCCCACTCCGTCCGAATAGCGATGAACCCAGAACCTCGTTCCATTCTCGTTCGCCCGCTCTGTGAGAGCGCCTGGCGTCCCTAAAAACGCTTCCTGCTGATCTGCCGCGGTGCTCTCGAGCTCCGCGAAGAGCAGCATCAGAGCTTTTTCATGAGCGGTAATAAGTGCGGTTTTCATATCCCACACAGTGAGTGTGTGTGGGATATATTAGGCGCGAAGCTCTATATCCCACAAGACCACATTTTGTGGGATACCTGACACGGAGCGCTACCGCAGGGAGATTGATAATCTGCGCGTCTGGACCGCCGCATTTGGCCGATGATTGCCATCCATATGATGTTATTTCTAATTATATTGTTCTTTTTATTGATTTTATAGATAAAATAGACATGGGACGGCTGGGACTCGAACCCAGGACCAAAGCCTTAAAAGGGTTTTACCGTCGTACACTGCCGTCCTTTCGCGTCTCGTAAGTGGCTGATTTATCTTGGTTCTATCCTTCCCTGTCCTCGGTAGTCTCATGCAGTTTTTCCGTACTTTTTCCGTACGGACTCGGCTAGACTCCGCGCATTCAGGCGACGCAGCCCGGCAAAGGAACACAAAGTTGGCGATGCTCACCAGCAAGTCCGCACGCGCTCGCCTCGCTCCTCGCCGCGAGCCGTACTGGGTGCAAATTGGCCGCGGATCTTATCTCGGCTTTCGCGCCGGCGCTGGAACCTGGATCGTGCGACATCGCGATCACGACGGCCGACAGCAGTACCGCTCGCTCGGCGAGTTCGAGGAATTCAGCAAGGCGAAAGAGCACGCCGACCGTTGGCTCGCCCAGGTCGCCCACGGCGCCCACCGTGCGCCCTCCCGAGGCACCGTGCGCGATGCCCTCGCAAGCTATGTGCGGAACCTTCGCTCGGTCGGTCGCCGCGCGACCGCTTGGGACGCCGGGCAGCGCTTCCGACTTACGGTAGGCCGAAACAGCGCATTTGGCCGCATGCGGCTCGAGGACGTGCGCCGCGAGGACGTCGAGCAATGGCGAGACGGACTTCGGCGCGGGCGTCTGCCTCGTTCCGTAAACCGCCAAGTGCGCGCCGTCGTTGCGGCACTTAACTTTGCCGTGTCAAAACGTGGGCACATAGGCACCCGCGAAGCGTGGGAGCTTGAGCATTTGGTCGACGATGGCGAGGAAAACGTCGCTGTGTTTCTGACCAACGAGCAACGGACTCATCTCATTGCCCATAGTTCGCGGCCGCTTGCCGCTCTGCTTATCGGCTACAGCCATACCGGCGCCCGCCCCTCCGAGCTCGCCGAGGCGACGGTCGCGGATTTCGACGCTTCCGCCGGAACGATTACCCTACGGCATCGCAAAGGCCGCGGCGCAAAGCTCAGGTCGCGCGCCGTCATGCTGAGCGATGAGGGGATCACATTCTTCCGAGGTCAGGCACGGGGTAAGCTCCCAAAGGCACCTCTCATCTCTGGTGCCGATGGCGGTCATTGGCGGGCTGGTGATTGGTCTGTCGCGATCCGGGCCGCTGCGAACGCGGCCAACGCGTCATCCAGAAAAGCCAGCCAACGCATCCCTGCGCACGTATCCGCGTATTCGTTTCGCCACTCACGGATCAGCGAGCTCCTGCAGCTGTACGGGATCGATCCGCTTACCGTGGCACAGCAGTGCGGCACGAGCATGCTGATGATCGAGAAGTACTACTTCAAGTTCATCTCAAACGCCATGCGCGAGAAGCTGAACGCAATCGCGAAGTGAGGAGTCGGCGCGACCGACTGGGGATTTAAGGTCGGAATCGAAACGTGCGCGTGAGTTGTCGTTGGGCAGCGACTAACTTGCCCGCTCTACTTCGGCGTATCCCAGATCCATACCCCAATATCTTTCCGGCCGCGCACGTGGATCGCACGCGGCGTGGGCGCGCGGAGCTTCTATTGCGACGCAAAAGCCTGTACAGCCCACTCCCAGTGACAATCGGCGGTCTAGCGAGCACCGCAGCCGACCGGTGAGGCGCATGCTTCCCTCGTTACTCCTCTATCTGGCGGCCCCGAATTGCACACGTTCCCTCGCTTCGCACAACTCCAGCGGGGACCTTGAATTGGAACACGCTACCGTGGGGTACGCCACGCGCTGCCCACAGCAATCCCCCATGTGCTTCCACGATCGAGCGGCAAATCCAAAGCCCGATACCGACACCTTCGCGCTTGGTCGTGTAGAACGGCTCAAAGATTTGATTCACTGCCACCGCAGCGATTCCTACGCCGGAATCTGTCACGGCGACCGTAGCAAAACCCGCTATCTCCAAAGAGGTGCTCACCCGCAGCCATCGAGGACGTGTGGTCAACTCATTCATCGACTCGATCCCGTTCCGGATTAGGTTCATGAGCACTTGGCATAGCTGAACCTTATCACCCAGAACGCTCACAGCGTTCGAGCACAAATCAACTTCGACCACGACATCTTTCCGATCGAATTCGTCTTGCATCTCGCCGATGACCTCCTTGATGACACCGTTGATGTCGACGGCCACGAATTCGGATGAACCTTTTCGGAATATGGCACGGATGCTCTTGAGGATCGCACTCGCGTGGTATCCATCTCTTACAATGCGTTCCGCCGCCATACGCGCCCGCTTGAGATCCAGCTGGTCATTTTCAAGCCAAAGCAGGCAAGATTCCGCATTTGTCACGATAGCTGCGAGTGGTTGATTTACCTCATGCGCTATTGACGCAGCCCATTGACCGAGGTGAAAGGCTTCCTTAGAGGGTGGGTAGGCCGAGCGAGCAACGAGCGCACTCGAAGTCTGCAGCACTCCCATAGGTGCCGTGTTGCTCAATGGTCTTCCCGCGATGGCAACGGGACCAATAACTTACTCGCCATTCGCACCAAGTCGGCGAGTGAGCTGGCCTTCATTTTCCGCATTACCTGCCCGCGGTGTACCTGCATCGTAACTTCACCGATACCTAGCCGGGCGGCGGATTGCTTATTGAGAAGGCCGCCAACAACCAAAGGCAATACCTCGCGCTCGCGCGGCGTCAGGCTAGAGAACCTTTCGCGCAGGCGCCCGATCTCGGCCATATCGTGCCGGCGCACGCGATCCCGCTCAATTGCGCTGTCAACCGCAGCCATCAGCTCGTGCTTGCTGAATGGCTTGGCCAAATAATCCACTGCACCTGCCTTGAACGCGCGCGCGCAAGACGCAATGTCGCCGCATCCCGTGATGAATATGATGGGGGGATGATCTCCACCGACTATCCGCCTCTGCAGAGCCAATCCGTCCATATCCGGCAGCCCAATGTCTAGAATGAGGCAAGCCGGCGCATCCGACTTCGTATACGCAAGGTAGTCAGCCGCCGACCCAAAGGTAACCGAGTGCATATGCCTGGCCGTCAGGAGGTCTTCCAGCGCCTCGCGTACGGCTGCATCATCGTCCACGACGAATACAATCGGATCTGGAAGGGCACGTTGCGGTCTGTCCCTCGTCGATTCACACCCTACCGGGTGAGTAGATATCGATGATTCAATGGGTGTCATTGCACTCTCCCAATCTTCTAATCTCGCTGAAAAGCCTACGGCTGTTCGACCATCCTCGAAACATCAGGACGTACAGGATTCAACCTGGATATTTATGTAGGTCTAACACAAGGCCGTTTTGCCCTTTCGAGGATGGGTAGCCAATTCCGCCGAAGACACTGGAATCGAGCCGTGCACTCCGGCCGATGGATTCCTCGACAGGTTCCATGTCCCGCGCCAGCGGTGTCTGGTAATCAGGAACGATCGGAAAGACGAATCGCACTGCGCGACGCCCAGTGTCGGACCTTTTGAATGAGCGATTTCGGATTCGGAGCCGTCCGTCGGAAGATGATCTTTCCGGGCACCCACAGCGTGATGTCGGTCCCCGAGGTCGGTGTGCTGGTGATTGAGAGCTTACCCCCGATCCGTAAGGCGCGCTCCCGCATTCCGCGCAGGCCGAAATGCCCTTCCCTCCCGAGCTCGACGATGACTCCATCCATGCCGACACCGTTGTCGCTAACTCGTAGCAAAAGATCCTCCGAATAGGTGAGTTGAATGATCAGGCGGCTACCGGCCGAGTGCGAACAGGCGTTACGGATCGCTTCATAGCCGACCCGATAGACCTCGTCTCGGGCAATCGGATGCATTTCACGCGGTTCGCCGACAACATCAAAGCGAACCTCCATTGCTCGGTGAAGCAAACAATCATCCGCGGCTCTTTGAAAGGCCTCCGCAAGGTCATTGCGAAGGGTCACCGAGACGCGCAGCGAACTGAGCGCAGCCCGACCCTCTTGTGTGGCTTGTCCAAGCCATTGAGACACCCGCCGCATTGTGGCTCGCATGTGCTCGAGATCCATCGCGTCGTCCAGCGAATCATCTGCGACCATCTTGCTCCCCTGAATGGTCTGCAGCAGCGTATCGTGGAGTTCCTGGGCGAGGCGGGTCCGCTCCGCCATTCGCTCGTCGAACCGAGCGCCAATTGCCTTCGCGATCTGGCGGACACGAATTCGATAGACGGACCATACGAACGCGGTGCCCAACATCACGCAGAAAAGAAGGAAGGCCCGGGTCTGATACCAAGCTGCGGCGATGCTAAAGCCTATCGAGGCGCCCGTTTCATTCCATACGCCATCGTTGTTGGCGGCTATCACTTGAAATATGTAATGGCCGGGGCTGAGGTCATTATAAAACGCCTGACGTCGTGTCCCGGAGTCCACCCAGGCGCCGTCGTGACCGTTCAATCTGTAGCGAAACCGCACTTTCTCCGGGATCACGAGGCTCAAAGCCGTGTAGTCAATCTCCAAATCCCGGGTCAGCGCGGGTAGCGTCAAGGTAGTTCGCGACGAATACGTCTTATGATCCGCAATGACCTGCTCGATGTGGACGGGAGGAGGCAGCGCGTTTGTCGGCAAATGCGCCGGATCTATGACCTGGACTACGTATTCGTTCGCGAACCATACGCGGCCGTCCGGCGACAGCGTTGCCGTAGGCTGAAATGAGGGATGCCCGGGATGAACACCATCGAACGCGTCAAAACGCGTAGGCGTCACGATTGCATTCGGCCGCTTCCACCATTCCTCGAGATCGGAGCTCAATATCTCGACGAGTCCGCACTGCATATATAGCCACAAATTTCTTTGCTTATCCGACACCAGCGAGTTGATCCGGTCACACGGAAGTCCGTTGTTCACTGTCATCGTGCGCAAAGTCCCGTGACGCCATGCGACGAGACCACGTGAACTGGCACCAATCACAGCGTCGTCCGCGGTTATGATGACGTCAACCACGATTCCACCTTGGGTGGGCGGGCTCATTCCGAAGACTTCCAGCTTGCCGTCTTGGAACCGCGCCAAGCGTCTGTCCCGGAGCCCAAGCCAAACTCCGCCGCGCCGATCCGCGGCGAGCGAAAAAGTTTGCGGTATGTTGCCATCTGGAATCTCTTCCTCGACTTCAGTGCCCCCGATGCGGAGTAGTGCCGGGGGGCCGATCACTTGGGCCCAGACGTTGTCGCTCGAATCCTCGGTCATCGCAACAACGGTGCCCGTCTGGCTCCCGTCCCGCTTCTTGACGGGTATGAACTTACCATTTACCGAAATGCTCAGCTTGTCATCGACGCCCACCCATAAGCGTCCCTTATGGTCTTCGAGCAGCGATGTGAGTTCCTTCCCGGGCAAGCGGGACGCCGCAGTAGAGAGCACGCGGCCCCCGCGCAACGAGTCCAGAGCGGGGCCGTTGCCTAGCCAGATCGTTCCGTCCTTAGCCGCGACCACGGAGTTCACCGCGTCGGCGCTCAGCCCCTCGTGCTTCGAAAAGCTGGCAATGCGCATATCGCGAAATCGGTCCATGCCGTTGGATGTAGTGACCCAAAGGTCACCCTCATGGTCCTCGAACAGCCCGACCACCGTGTCGCTCGATAGACCATCTACACTGCCGAAATGGGTGACCGTGTTGTCGATAACCCGGTAAATGCCCTGATCGACCGTGCCTATCCATAGGCTATTGTTGCGATCTAGAAGCATGGATGATACTGCGATCGCACTGCCGTCAAACCCGGGTAATTTGTAGGGTTGCCAATTGCCCTGAGAAAATGTTTGCAGTCCGAGGCCATGTCCGAACTGCACGCCAACCAACATGGAAGTGTCGTTGCGTATCGTGAGTTCGGATATCCCGTCAAGGCTTTCACTACCTTGCATCCCGGGCAGCGTAAAAGTGGAGGATCTTGTGCTTCGATTCCAGCGTGTCAGCTGGGTCTCGCTGGCAACCCAGATGTTCCCCAACGCGTCGATCAGCACCGCCCGTGCATCACGGAGCGGAATGCCGTCGCTCTTACCGTAACAGTGGAGGGTCCCGGCGAGTACTTCGCACAACGGCCCGACATTACCTCCCGTGTGGGATCGCGTGACCCAGATGTTTCCCTCTCGGTCCTCGCGAATCCGTTCGTAAACGCCGGTCGATTGAATCGATGTCAAATGCCCATTCTTCAGACGAAATAGACCATTGGTCGTTCCAATCCAAAGGCTGCCGTCCGTGGTACTTAGGAGGGATACGATGTGGTTGAGTGAGGGCTCATTCTCGGTGGATACTAATGGTGAAAAGCGCACACCGTCGAATCGCACCAGTCCAGTTTCCGTTCCGATCCACAAATAACCGTCCGACGTCTGTGTGAGAGTAGTTGGCGCACCTCCGAAAATACCGTCCTGAAGGCGCCAGGCGGTGTGACCGTATTGCGATATGTATCTCGCGGGATCTAACGCAAAGGCGGGAGGCGCGGCGTAGGCCAGAACTAAAGCTGCGAGCAATATCGATCGCGCGCCGCTCACGCTCGTAGACTGTCGTCCCGATCGGCTCGTAAGCCGTTCTATCGCAGTCATTCCGAACCACATACGTGAACCCCGGATGTTGCGAGCTTGAGGTAGCGAGGCGACGCTAAATCTAAAGCGCCACGAACACGGCCACTTAGCATACCCGCCCGGCCACTCGCGCGACACATTGAATCTTCGAGTCGTTGCCCTGTACTTCTCTACAGGACAGCTTGCGAGTTCAAATGTGAATCAAGCCGCGGCGTACCGCGATGGTCACCGCATGCGTGCGGTCATTCGCGCCTAGCTTTTCGACGAGATTCTTGATGTGAAAATTCACTGTTGTTTCGGCAATCGCGAGGTTGTCCGCTATTTGCTTGTTTCTAAAGCCATCGCGAATGAGTTGCAGCACTTCCAGTTCTCGCACCGTCAGATCCTGCTCGCCCAGGTGCTCAGCCAAACGGGCCGCGACTTCCAGCGGAACGCGGCGGTTACCAGCGTGAACAGACCGGATGACCTCCAATAGTTCCTTCTTCGGCATGCTCTTCAGGGCATAGGCTGAAGCCCCCGCTCGCATCGCACGCTGAATCTCGCCATCGCTGTCGGACGTCGTCAGCATGATGATGCGTGCCTGAGGGAACTCCCCTCGAATCGCAATCAGTGCGTCGGTGCCATTGGAGCCCGGAAGACGTAGATCCATCAACGTAATATCCGGTCGATGGCGACGAAATTCCGCTATCGCCTCCCCCGAATTGGCGGCCTGCGCGATCAACCGCATATCCGGCTGCGATCCAATGATTGTGCTCAGGCCTTCACGGAAGACCGGATGGTCCTCGACGCTGAGGATTCGCATGGGCGGGGGCAGATCCATGGGCCTACTCCTTTTGTTGATTGTACCCAATAGATCGGCCGAAGCGACCCGGTGCTCGCGGCATGGGTTGCTTTTAGGCACGCAGGGGTCGCTATTTGACACGTCGCACGTTGAGCGCTCAAACCCGAGGGCTCTGGCCAAGAGAGTGCTCAGGAATTGGCGGGAACGCTGGCCTTTCACGTTTACCCGTGATGTCTAAAAAATTATCCGACCTGTGACGGTTTCCGTAAGCAAAGAGAAGTGGCGACCGAGCAACCGCCGCCTCGAATGGGGGTCAGATGACAGGAAGCGATAGTACTTTGATCCCAAACTTTTCCCCCAAAGCGAGCAAAGACTTGACTTGCTCCGGAGTCGGACGCGCTGGCGACGGGAACTCTTGTCCGTCCTCCCACGGAATACCGGCCTGAGAAATGAACTCATCGAAGGTGCTCGGGGTCATGATCATCAAGCTCCGGGACGCGGCGCTACCACGGTTCCTAAGACGCTGCGGCATACCTCGCGGCGCGAAGTAGGATTCCCCCGGCCGCAATGTAAACCTCTCATCCCCAATCATGACCTCGAGTTCACCCTCCAGCTGATGCATCGATTCGTCCTCTTTTAGGTGAATATGCAGCCCGCCATCCCCCTTGGGAGGCATGATGCCCTCGACCAGGGAGAACTGGCCGCCAGTGTCGGCGCTCGACAGGAGAATCTTCATACGCACACCCAGAAATATAAAGCTCCTCGGATGCGTGCTATGTATCGGTTTCATAATGCGGCTTTCCTCCTACTCATGACCGAGTCCCCGTTGCCAAATAACCACCCCTATTGGGCCGTACTCCGTCCCCACTGCCGGGCAACGCGCCCGCCTCCCTCAGCCTCCGTGTAGCTGAGCTTCGATCTACTTAGTGACCGCAATCGTATTGACAATTCGCTCCACGCCCGGCAATCCGGCCACCAGCGACTCCGCCGTTCGACTCTGTTCCCCGGCGCTGCCCGAACCCGACAGATACACCACGCCCTCTCGCGTTTGCACGCTGATGAGATTCGGCGGACCCAGATCCCCATGCTGATTGAGTTGCGCTTCCACGCTGGTGGTAATCTTTGCGTCGCTCACGCATTCGCTTGATCGACATTTTGGCTGCCCAACGCACCCCCCTAGAATTGCCGTCACTACAAAGATGACCGTCAATACATGCCCTGATCCGACCATTTTCATCTCCTTGCCCCGAGCTCATTGAAGAATGCTCTTTAACGTCGCTCAGCCACGTAAAGTTCGCGCAACACTACAAGGTAGCAAGGCAATCGTTTGGCGACTTCACTGGGATGCTGACCTCCTGTCGCCGTACCCGCCATTACGGCTTTCCATGATTGGCTCGCTGATATCGACAATGTTGGCCCTATAGTCTTCTCACCGCCTCATCCGAGATCTGCTACAACCATCGCCTTAACGCATGAATCTGTTGCTCGTTTGAGGCGGTCGCTTGCCCGACTCTGAAATTATCGGCCTTGGAACGCTTGGCGGTGAACATTGGTCGCCTGCCATTACGCTCCGAGCACACTTCCACCCGATCAATCTGTAATGCGACCGCCGAGGGCGGCCGCCACTCTCTCTTTCCAACGATTACCGCGCGTAACAGAATACTGCAATTGGCACGCCTTCAATCATCGGTAAGTATCGATGCTCTATGGTTTGATTACTGCGTGTGGAAGCGATGGGGCTGCTGAAGAGCGCGAGGACTCACATTAATTGGAGCGAGGTGCAATCATGACAAGGAATGAACTAATTGGGGCAGCGCACGGGATGGATCGCCATTCATCGCCGCTGGAGACACCGACCGATCTCGGAGCCAATGCTTCCTCGGATATCGCAAGCGGGATGAATTCGGTATTGGCCGATGTATTTGCTCTCTATTTGAAGACGAAGAACTTTCACTGGCACATGAGCGGTCCTCACTTTCGTGACTACCATTTATTGCTCGATGAACAAGCCGATCAACTCTTTGCGATGACCGATGCAATCGCAGAACGCATCCGAAAGGTGGGTGGCACGACGTTGCGGTCGATTGGACATATTGCTCGTTTGCAACGGGTCGAGGACAATGATGCGGAGTACGTCGATCCGCTCAATATGCTGGCGGAGCTGCGCGAGGACAATCAGCGCCTGGCCGGCCGTCTTCGGGAAGCACACGATGTCTCCGACGGACGCCGCGACATCGCGACTGCCAGTCTCATCGAGAACTGGATCGACGAGACCGAACGACGAACATGGTTTCTGTTCGAATCCAGCCGCAAGGGAACTGACAGCGGTCAATCGGTCTGACTTACGACATCCGAGGCTTGTGAACGCAGAAGCCGGTTAACTGCTCTGTCCGCAAACCATGTCTAAAAACCGCGACGACTGGGAAAGCGGCGCATGTGGTGCGCAAATTCCCGCGGGTGGGTCTCGAGCGCAGAGTGCCCTGTGTTCAGGAGATGCAGCTCAATCCTCAGGTATTTTCCAGCGGGCTGCGGCCGGCTACGCCAAAGGCGAAGTCGCGTTTGGCCCAAAACTACCAGGGCCGGGGCTGATATGTGCGGAGATAGCTCTGCTATTCATCGTTTTTGACGAAGTGGCGTAGTTCGCGCGCGCTTCATACTCAACGTCCTTGGTGCCGGGCCGTCGAGTCGCCGCCACCACCCCTAAGCCCCTCGATCAATCCACGACGCCACAGCGCCACGCTTAAATCCTCCTCGACGAAACACGTAGTGCTCACTGGCGGAAGGCTACTTGGGAGTCCGAGGGATGCTCCACACAGTTTTCGATTAACCGACTCCAGCCGTAGGCGCACTGCACGCATCGCTTAACCGGTCCGTGACCAAGAAATCCATGCTGTGAACATGTGATATCGGTTACGCGCAAGATGCGATAGCTTCTCATGCAGATATGTCGAAGCACGCCGAAGGCCACTGTACTCAGAGCCGTGCTCGATCTTTGCACGCTGCTTTGCATTTTAACGGGGGTTGTTGCTATGGGCGAGGAGCAGCTGTTGACGGGTTACGCATCGTCCAGACACATCGGGCGGTCGCCAACGTGATGGAACGGCTGCAGGCGATTTCCTTCGCACGCGACTGTATCCAGAAGGGGACTCCCCCCGCGTGACTCGGATCGCCAGGATCCCTGCCGCGAGTGGCACAGAAGGAGGATTGATTGAAAAACCTGCTACCCGCACACCCGACTTTCGCGTGCCGCGCGATTCCATGACCGGAGTATTCAATATCGAGTCGCCGTCGGCGCCTCGGGGAGATTGAGATGTTCATTCAATACAATGACCTGATTGACTGGCTGTCGAACGATCTCGGCAGCGGCGCCGCCGGCAAGTTCGAGCGTCTCGATCATCCGCTCGTGCCATGGGAGAAGCGATGCCATGCGCTCGCCGGCGTCCTGGATGCCCCCAAGATCATCTGCGTCGAGGAGAACCCCCGCGGAGTAGAAGCCCTCGGGGCCGATGACATCGCCAAGCTCACCTACTACGAGCAATGGGCCGTATGCTTTGCGAACCTCCTGTTCGCCAAGCGTCTTATTACGCCCGACGAGCTCGCTCGCAAGATGGCTGAGGTCTCCGGCCGACTTGGCTCGTCGGCGAGCAGCCGATGACAATCGCCTTCGCCTCACCTGCACCGCGAGCGGGCTGCTCCGTAGGCTACGGATTGCGCGCCCTGACCGTCATTGGGATGGTTGCGGTCCTGCAAGTCGGCGGGTGGTCCGCAGCCGCTTTCGTCTATCGCCATAACCAAACCATGCTGGCGATGGCCGGCATTGCGTTCCTCTTGGGCTTGAGACACGCGCTTGATGCCGATCACATCGCCGCGATCGACAACGCGTCGCGCAGCATCGCAGGCCGCGGGGAG
>Ga0335073_10002313_pt1 | contig 26038 bp, 24 predicted proteins | sample Lox_Sample_22_FD_207093 | JGI IMG/M metagenome (GOLD analysis project Ga0335073, IMG submission 207093) | Soil microbial communities from Loxahatchee National Wildlife Refuge, Florida, United States - Lox_Sample_2.2 | ecosystem: Environmental > Terrestrial > Soil > Wetlands | place: USA...
CGTCCCGTCGCGAAGGGCCTCTGGGCTGAGCTGTGAAACCATCTTTTCCCTCTACTCAGGAAGAGCGGCCATTTGAGAAAAAGGATTCGGCGCTTCAAGAGAAAGGGCTGGTGGATGCCTGACTGCCGTTTGCGGCACGCGGAATGCCTTCGTAAGCGTGGGTTGAAGGTTACTTCTTGAAAATGATCTTCCCCGCCCGGATTGTATAGTCCACCTTGGCGAAGTTGCGGACATCGCTTGCGGAATCGGCGCCGAGTACCACAATGTCGGCATCGCCGCCGGCAGCCAATTGACCAGTGTGGCTGTGCTTGAAAAACGTGGCGGGATTGGTCGTAAGCGACGCCAGAATGTCGCGCCACGTCATCCCGCTTTGCGCCATCAGCACCTACTCTTCGGTCGTGTCGTAGTGCTGCGTGTATCCCACGTCGGTACCGAACAGAATCGTTCCGCCCTCATCGAAGTAGCTCTTGAGTTCGCTGACTCCGCGCTGCAAAGAGAGCTAATCGTGACCCGCAGAACGAAGCTGAACGCAACAACAAAATCGCGGGCACGATTCCGCAAGCGCAGGTTGCTAAAACTCCGTGCTCTCCGTGTGCTCTGTGGTGAAAATGTCCTGAGCTAGCGCTAGAAAGCCCAGCGCAGCAGCGTGGCGCCCGAGGTAAATCCCGCACCCACGGCGGCCAGCAACACTAGATCGCCTTTCTTCAGCTTGCCTTCCTCGATGGCCGTCTGCATGGCGAGCGGAATGGTGCCCGCGGTGGTGTTGCCGTAACGGTCGATATTGATGATGACCTTTTCCAGCGGCATCTTCAGGCGCTCGGCGGTAGCGACAATAATGCGCTTGTTGGCCTGGTGCGCGATGAAGCAGTCCACGTCTTGGCCGGTCAGTCCGTTCTTCTGTAGCACGCGCTCGGTCATCTCGGCCATCTTCTTCACCGCGTACTTGAAGACCTGCTGGCCGTCTTGATGGATGTAGTGCATCTTCTGGTCGACGGTTTCGTGCGACGCCGGATGCAGGCTGCCGCCGCCCGGCATGCTTAGGAACTGTCCGCCCGCGCCTTCGATCTGGGCTTCCATGTCGAGGATGCCATATTCTTCGCCGTCTTCGGCGGGCTCCAGAAGCACCGCGCCGGCGCCATCGCCGAAGATGATGCACACGGCGCGATCGGTGAAGTCGGTCATCGACGAGTTGATGTCGGAGCCGATCACCAGCACCTTCTTATATCGTCCGGACTCGATAAACTCGGCGCCGGCGTTTAGCGCGTAGACGAAGCCGGAACACCCGGCCGAGACGTCAAAGCCCCAGGTGCGCTCGATGCCGAGTTTGTGCTGGACCAGGCACGCCGTCGAGGGATACATCATGTCTGGCGTCACCGTGCCGACAACGATCAGGTCGATGGTTTGCAGGTCGATGGGATGCGACTTCTGCAGGTTTTTCACCGCCTCGACCGCCAGATCGCTGGCCGCCACGCCTTTGTCCGCTAGGTGCCGCTCGCGGATGCCGGTGCGCTCCAGGATCCACTGATCGGTGGTCTCCACCATCTTCTCGAGGTCTTGGTTGGTCAGGATGCGAGGCGGGACGTAGGTTCCAAGAGCAGTGATTTTGGCGCGACGAGGATTAGGCAATAGCGTGCTCCACTTTTCGCTCTTCGCTGTTCGCCAGAGAGTCTGGCTTCCGATGTTCAGCCGAATTTCGGAACCGCCAGCCAGAACGGCTCGAAGAATTGAAACTGCAAAGCGAATCGCGAAAAGCCGAATGGCGAACAGCGGCTTGTATGCCAGGCGCCAGTTGACCGCTGCACACGCACTGGCCTGCTACCGTTGCTTCCTTCCGGACCTGGCGGGGTTCACAAGATTGCGTTGCGCGGGACCAGCGCCCGACCTTTCACTATAGCATCTGTTTCGGACGCGTGGGGAGCGGCTGGGAGCTCTGGAAACCTTCCACCACATGTTCGCAACCGGCCATCGAACTGTTGTTGAGAGAATGTCTCGCAATCGCGTCAGATCGGCCGCGCGGCCGGTTTGCTGCTGTGCAACCCGCCCGGCCATGTGACGCAATGATAAAATCAACAGATTGCATGCCCCCGAAAACCGATTCTGTAGCTCTGCTTGAGGCCGACGAAACGCCCTCAGCCGCAGCTACTCCCAAGAAAATAGGATTTGTGAGTCTGGGCTGTCCCAAGAACTTGGTGGACAGCGAGGTGATGATGGGTCTGCTTGCGCAGGGTGGCGCCGAGATCACAGCGCGCGCGGAAGACGCCGACATCATCGTCGTGAATACCTGCTCGTTCATCGACACCGCCAAGCAGGAGTCGGTCGATACGATCCTGGAGATGGCCCGGCACAAGACGGCGGGCCGGGCGCAAAAGCTAATCGTCGCCGGCTGCCTGGTCGAGCGCTATCGCAACGAGATCCAGAAGAACATTCCGGAAGTCGATGCCGTGGTCGGCACGGGCGAGCTGGAGCAAATCCTGAATGCGGCGGGGATACGGTCGCCGGCTTCGGCCAGCGATTCAGCTTTCGTGATCCTGAATGCGCGTCCTGAGGGAAACGCCCGCGAAGCTGCGGGCCGATTCTCCAAGGACACGTGGGACGGCGCAATCGCCGATCTGCCGAATTATCTCTACGACGAGAACACGCCGCGCGTTTTGGCGACGCCCAAGTATTCGGCGTACATCAAGATCGCCGAAGGCTGCGATCATCCCTGCTCGTTCTGCATCATCCCGCAATTGCGCGGCAAGTTTCGCTCGCGACGATTCGAGTCGGTGATTTTGGAGGCGCAGCGATTGGCGCAGCAGGGCGTGCGAGAAGTCACGCTGATCGGGCAGGACACGACCTGCTACGGCGAAGATTTCGGCCTGAAAGACGGCCTGGCGCTGCTGCTGGAGCGGCTGGCGCAGATCGAAGAGCTGCGCTGGATCAGGTTCCTCTACGCCTATCCCAACAAAATCAACGGCAAGCTGCTGGAGACGATCGCCACGCACGAGAAGATTTGCTCGTACATCGATGTGCCATTACAACACGCCTCGCCGGACGTGCTGAAGCGTATGAAGCGCGGCGCGGGCGCAGAGATTTTCCTGCGTTCGATCGAGAGGATGCGGCGCGCGATTCCCGGCCTGACGCTGCGCACGTCATTCATCGTCGGCTTTCCCGGCGAAACCGAGTGCGACTTCGACCTGCTTTGCGACTTCGTTCGCGACGCGCAGTTCGATTGGCTGGGTGTCTTCGGCTACTCCGATGAGGAGGGCGCTAAGGCGTTCGATTTGGCGGACAAAGTTCCGGCGCGCGAGATCGAGCGCCGCCGCAAGAAGCTGATGTCCATCCAGAAGCAGATCAGCCGCAGGGAGAAGCGCGCGCTGCTCGGACGCGAGTTCGATCTGCTGCTGGAAGGCCCATCAGCCGAGACTGATCTGCTCTGGGAAGGCCGAACCGAGATGCACGCACCCGAGATCGACGGCACGGTCTTCATCAATGATTTCGGGGATCGCGAGGACGTGCGCGAAGGCGAGTTCTACCGCTGCGAGATTACGGAAGCGCACGAGTACGACGTAGTGGCGAAGCTACTCTAGGATTTGGTTTGTATCAGGGCACGACTTTCAGTCGTGCCGATGGAAGCAAGTTCAATCTCGGACTTCAGCCCCTGCTGCGGCCAGTGCAGGTATTAAAGCCTTACACTCCAGGGTAGACTTTCAACGGCACGTCTAACGTGTCTTGTTACAAATCGACTCCCAGGCGCCTTTTGTCTGTCGCTGAAATTTGTCCATGCCACGCAAATCAGTTCGCAGCCTCCGCTGTCCCACCTGCAGAAAGGTCGTGCTCGCCTCCGATGCGGAGTTTCCGTTCTGCAGCGAGCGCTGCCGTCTCATCGATCTCGGCAAGTGGGCCAGCGGAGGCTACGTCATCTCGGCGCCACTGAACGATCCGGAAACCGACGACTCCAGCTATCCAAAGCACAATGTCAAAAAGCCAAACTGAGCCGCTGTTGACCGCCGAACATGCGCCGTTGTGGGCGACGCTCATTGCGACCTTCTTTGGCGCAGGCCGGCTGCGGCCAGGGCCAGGCACATGGGGATCGCTGGCGACGGCCCTGCTGTGGTGGCTGCTGGCGTCTCACTTGCCGGAAGCGGCGCGCTTGCCCGTGATTCTGGCGCTAATCGTCGTCGTGGTGGCCATCGGCATTCCCGCGGCGACGCGCGAGGCGCGCGGTTGCGGCCAGAAAGATCCGTCGCATGTCGTCATCGACGAAGTTGCCGGGCAACTGGTCGCGCTCATCGCGTGTCCCATCGTGTGGCGGGCGCTGCTCGCGGGCTTTATACTTTTCCGAGTATTCGACATTCTGAAGCCGCCGCCGGTCCGGAGCCTGGAAAAATTGCCGGAAGGCACCGGCATTGTAGTGGACGATCTCGGGGCCGGCGTTTACGCACTCATTTGCCTGCAACTGCTGTTGCGCTTCGGGGTTCTTCACCGATAGCCACGCTGGACTGAAGATGGACCGCAAGACAGGAACGAAAAACGTGAACGGGATGCCGCGCATCGACTCCATCGATCCGGTTTGCGCTCTGCCGGGCGGCGAAGTGCGCATTATCGGCAGCGGGCTGGGGCCGCACGAACTGCGCCGGCCGCGGGTCTGCTTCGGCGATCTGGATGGGGCCGTCATTATCAGCTCGGAGCAGTTCATCGTGGCGCGCGTTCCTGAGGGCGCAGCGTCCGGTGAAGTCGTGGTCGCGACCAACGGCTCTCGCAGCAATCCGCAAGAGGTCCGTCTGGCGGTGCCGATTGCGGAGAACCTGCATCCCGTCGCCAATCCCGCCATCGATGCGCACGGCAACATCTATGCCACGTTTTCCGGCTCGCGCGGACAGAAGGTCCCGGTTGCCATCTATCGCATCGATACCAGCTACAACGTGAAACCGTTTCTGCACGAAATGATGAACGCCACCGGACTGGCCTTTGACCGCTCCGGCAGCCTGTACGTCTCTTCGCGTTATGACGGCACGGTTTACCGCGTGGCGCAGAACGGCACCATGACCTCCTACGCGGAAGGCATGGGGGTGGCGACCGGCATCGCCTTCGATCACGAAGGCAATCTCTATGTGGGTGACCGCAGCGGCACGATCTTCAAAATTGGCCGCGACCGCCAGATCTTCGTCTTCGCCACCATGGAGCCCAGCATTGCGGCCTATCACCTCGCCTTCGGCAACAATAACTACCTTTATGTAACCGGCCCCACGACCTCGAGCTTCGACGCTGTCTATCAGATCGATCCGCATGGCAGTGTGAGCGACTTCTATCGCGGACTCGGGCGCCCGCAGGGCATCGCGGTCGATGTGGACGACAATATTTATGTGGCGGCTTCGCTGAATGGGCGTCGCGGCATTGTGAAGATCACTCCCGATCGCAAGGCTTCGCTGGTTGTCTCCGGACAGAATCTCGTGGGCTTGGCCTTTGCGCCGGGCCGCTCCGCGGTGCTGGCGACCACCAGCGGCGTGCATCATCTCTCGTGGGACATTCAGGGCCGCTCGTTGCTGCCGGGGGGCTAGAAGCAGCAGTTAGGGAAGCTCTGATTAAGTCTGGTTTTGAAGGGGATGGCCTTCAGGCCGTCCGTAAATACCGCAAAATCATTGCGGCTTTAGCCGCTGGGGGACGCCGTCGCCTGATCAGAATCTTCTTAGCAATCGACACTTGGCACTTAGCAATTGGAAATTGGAAGTGCGTCGCTCTGCTTATCCAGGACATAGACACATCGAGCGCTTTGGGCAACCAGTGCTGAATGACTCGCCAAATCCTGGTCGCCTGTGCCAAGTGCTAAGTGCCAACTGCCGCTTTTCCCGGTGCTAGACTGAACTCGTGATTGCGGAGATTGTCGCCATCGGCTCGGAGATGCTGACTCCGTTGCGCCAGGACACCAATTCCCTCTTCCTCACCGAGCGCCTCAATCAGTTGGGGATCAGCGTCGCATTCAAAACCGTGGTTGGCGACAACCTCGAGCACCTGATTTCCGTCGCGCGCACGGCCATCGGCCGCGCCGACGTGGTCATCTTTATGGGCGGACTCGGCCCCACCCAAGACGACCTCACGCGCGAGGCAGTCGCGGCCGCGCTGGGCATCGAACTGAAGCGCGACAACGCTCTGCTTGCCGAAATGTACAAGCGCTTTGCCGAACGCCGCATCCAGATGCCGGAGAACAACGCGCAGCAGGCTGACGTGCTGCAAGGCGCCGTGGTGTTGCCGAACAGCAAAGGGACGGCGCCGGGACAGTGGCTCGAAACCGAGTTCAAAGACGAGCCGCGAATGATCGCGCTGATGCCCGGCCCTCCGCATGAGCTTCACACAATGTGGGACACCGAGTGCATGCCGCGTCTGCGTGAAAAAGTGCCAGCGGCGGCGATTGCCGGCCGCGTGCTGAAAGTCGCGATGATGGGCGAGTCCGCGGTCGATCTGCGCGCGGCGCCGATTTACAAGCGATATCCGAACGTCGAAACCACCGTGCTGGCGGGGCAGGGGCAGGTCGAGTTCCATCTGCGCGCGACCGCGGCGACGAAGGAAGAGGCGCAGGCTGAAGTCGATCGGCTCGCAGGCGAGTTGGAAGACGAACTCGATGATGCCGTCTTCTCGTCGCAGGGCGAATCGCTGGAAGAGATCGTCAACTACTACCTGCAGATGCGCAACGCCAAGCTCGCCGTCGCCGAATCCTGCACCGGGGGAATGATCGCCGAAAGGATCACCTCGGTCGCGGGCAGCTCGCGCTCGTTCCTGGGCGGGGCGGTCGTCTACTCCAACGAACTGAAGACGCTGTTCGCCGATATCCCGCCGCTGATGCTCGAAGCGCACGGCGCAGTGAGCCGCGAAGTTGCCTTGGCGCTGGCGGACAACATTCGCGAGCTGTGCAATGCCGACATCGGTGTCGGCGTCACGGGCATTGCAGGTCCGGGAGGAGGCACGGCGGAAAAGCCGGTCGGCCTGGTGTTCGTTGCGGTGTCGAATGGGCACAAGAATGAAGTGGTGCAGCGGCGGTACTTCGGCGATCGCGAGCGCGTGCGGCGTTGGGCCAGCCAGCAGGCGCTGGACATGGTGCGGCGAATGTTGATGTGAAACTTGGCATTGAAAGGGACGGCCTTTAGGCCGTCCGTAACATCCCAGCATGACTCCGGCTTTAGCCGTGGGAGGCACATCGCTCGGCGGCTGAAGCCGCCTCGCAAGCATAAATATGCGGTTTACACTGGCGCACTTGAAGGTGCGCCCCTTCAAAGCCTCCATGCGCCTTTTTGTTGCGCTCGATATCGATTCCGACATTCGCAAGCGGATCGCTGAGTTTCGCGAGCAGATGCGGGCGTACGCTCCCGATGTGCGCTGGGTCAGCCCTGAGACCTTCCACGTAACCCTGCAGTTTCTGGGCGAAACCGATAAGCTGGACGAGATTCGGAATTCTTTGCAGCGAGTCCACGGCGCGGAGATCTCTTTGTCATTTCGCGGCACCGGCTTCTTTCCCAATCCGATGTCGCCGCGCGTGTTTTGGGTTGGAATCGAGTCCGACGAGAAATTGCAGCAGCTGGCAAATTCAATCGCGGGTTCATTGCAGTCGCTGGGATTCAAGCGCGATGTCGGGCCGTTTACGCCTCATCTGACTCTGGCACGTGCGGGCAGTGGGCGACCGAAGCCGATACGCGGCGAGAGCGCCGCAGCCGGACTGCGCGCTGTGCGCATTACACTGGAGGGCCCTGCGCCGCCGGAGTTCGGTACAATGACGGCGCGCGAATTCTGCCTGTACCAGAGCACGCTGTCGCCGGCGGGAGCGAAGTACACGAAGCTGGCGACGTATCCGTTCGCATAGCGCACGCATTTACTCTGTGGCAAAACTCGTCCTCATTATCGTTGCGGTTTCCTACCTGCTGGGATCGATTCCCTTTGGCTACCTGCTGGTGCGCAGCTTTCGCGGAGTCGATGTTCGCAACACCGGCAGCGGGAACATCGGCGCGACCAACGTCGCGCGTACCGGATCGAAAGGCCTGGCCATCGCGACGCTCCTGCTGGACGCCCTCAAGGGATATGCCGCGGTTTGGATAGCTGGAATCCTCGTTTCGCAGTCGGCGCATTCCTTTGATATTTGGACCATGGGCGAGCTCGTGGTTATCGCAATGACCCTGGCAGCCTTGTCTGCCATCGTTGGGCATATGTTCCCCGTCTGGCTGCGCTTTAGAGGCGGCAAGGGAGTCGCCGCTGCCGCGGGAGCTTTCACTGCGTTGTCGCCACGAGCAATGTTGCTGGCCTTAATCGCATTTGCGATTGTTGTTGGTGTCAGCCGCTACGTCTCTCTCGGAAGCATCGTGGCGGCTGTTTTATTCCCAATCTTCTTCTATCTGACAGCGCCCCCTGAGCGGACCAACATGCTCGTCGCATTTCTAACGGGCATCTCGTCCCTGCTGATCATCGTTCGGCACAAGGACAACATACAGCGGCTGCTGGCGGGCACCGAAAATCGGTTTCGGTAAGGATAGTTCGTGAGCGAGATCGCGGTCATCGGCGCGGGCGCATGGGGCACGGCGATTTCCATCGTGCTGGGCCGCAAGCAGACGCACCGCGTGCGGCTGTGGGCGCACGAGCCGGAAGTGCGCGACAGCATTGCCGCGCGCCGCGTCAATGAGCTTTTTCTTCCCGGCCAAACCATCCCCGATTCCGTGCGTTGCACCAACGGCTTCGCGGAAGCGCTCGAAGGCGCGGAGATTGTGGTCAGCGTGATGCCGTCGCATCACACGCGTCGGGTGTTCGAGACGATGCGGCCGCACCTGCGCCCGGAGATGCTGTTCGTCAGCGCCACCAAAGGCATTGAGAATGACTCCCTGCTGCGTATGACCGAGGTCATCGGCGAAGTCGTGGAACGGGGCGATAAGGGTTTTCGTCCCCGCATTGGCGCACTCAGTGGACCGAGCTTCGCCAAGGAAGTTGCTAAAGGCGATCCCACGGCGATCACCATCGCATCCGCAGACCGGGAACTTGCCGTGAGCGTACAGCGGGAATTCAGCGACCCACGCTTCCGGGTTTACACCAACGACGATGTCATCGGGGTGGAACTCGGCGGTGCATTGAAGAACATTGTCGCCATTGCGGCGGGAGTTTTGTTCGGCCAGGAACTGGGACACAACACGGTTGCGGCGCTCATCACGCGCGGCTTGGCGGAGATGACACGGCTGGTGGTTGCCTGCGGCGGCAAGGCGGCAACCATGTCGGGACTGGCCGGACTGGGCGACCTGGTGCTGACTTGCACCGGCGGGCTTTCGCGCAATCGCAGCGTGGGAGTGGAACTGGGACGCGGCCGCAAGCTGGACGACATCATCGCGGGAATGCATGGCATGGTGGCGGAAGGCGTGTTGACGACAAACGCAGCCGTCGGACTGGCTAAACGCGCCGGGGTGGAAATGCCGATCACCGAGCAGATGCACGCGATTCTGCAGCAGGGAAAGAACGTGGAGGAGGCGATTCGCGACCTGATGCGCCGGCCTTCGACCAGCGAAGTCAAGATGGTGTAGCAGTCACTACCGGCGCTGCCGGTTCGCGACCTGCAGCTTGCTTTTGCCGCTTGCGGCGGGCAGTAAGACGGCGATCAGCCCGTCGAAGTAGGCAGCGAGAATGCGCTTCATCGTGACCTCGGGCAAGGCGTTGCGGTCGAGCATGTGCTCCAGGGCGAGAGCGCTGGTCGCCGCCGACAGCGACATAGCGACCGCGGTGGCCGAAACCGGGGCCTTGTTTGCGGAGCCGCGCATGACTTGTTGCAGGATGCGGATTCTCGGCCTCGCCAGCCGCCGGTTCATGGCAGCCAGCCTGGCCCGCACCTCGGGATGCCGTACGGCAAACAACTTGAACTCGAGCGCGAGCAGACTCCAGCGCCGGTCCTGGCACAGGCCGAGGAAGAACGCGCGCAGCGCTTGGAGCTTGGCCTGAGGACCATCGAGGTCCTGCATCAAGGCCTCGATGGCATCGATCCTAGAGGAGATTTCGCCTTCGAGGAGGGCAAAAAACAGGTCCTCCTTGCTGGAGAAATTGGCGTAAAACGCGCCCCGCGTGTAGCCGGCCTCGGCGGCGATCTCCTCCAGCCTGGCGGCTTCGAAACCATCGCGGGCAAAAACTTTTTCCGCCGCGCGGAGCAGCCGCGCGCGTGTGTTCACCGAGCGCTCCTGCTGCCGTAATGTCAAGGAATGCGGTTTCATTTATAGTCAAATGTAGCCGGCCGGCATCTCTGTACCGGTGGTTGCGATGCCGATTTTACGCAACGCCGATGCCCGGCGCCTCATCTAAAATTGCGGTAGTGAAAGCCTTACATACATGCATGTATGTACTAACTACACCATGGAATGGAGGAGACGCAACCTGCGGCGGTGCGGGGGGAAGCTCCGCTGGGTCCTTCTAGCGGCCGCGGCGGCAGTTTTTGCCTCCTGCATGGCGACTGCTCAGACCGAGGCCCCGGGCCTCTCACCACTGCCCTCCGCCGAACAAGTCATTCAACGCAATCAGGACCCCTTTGCGGGATCGATAGCGCAAGGCAAGGCAACGGCGGGAGTCATCGATCTTAGCGTGGAGGACGCACTCGAGCGGGCATTGAAGTACAACCTGGGGCTTTACCTCAGCGAACGCGCTACCGAGCAGACGCGGGCGGCGCGGCTGCGCGCGCTCAGCGATTTTCTGCCCACGGTGAATGGATCGGTCGCCGAGGAAGAGCAGAAGATCAACTTCAAGGCATTTGGATTTAATTTCCCCGGCTTCCCGAGCTCGGTGGGGCCGTTCAGCCTGACCGAACTGCAGGCGGGTGGGACCTGGAATCCGCTGAATCTGCACTCCATCAGCGGAATCCACGCGGCCACGGAAAATGTGAAGGCTTCGCAGTTCAACTACCGCGACGCACGCGACACGGTGGTGGTGGCCGTGGGCGCAAATTATCTGCTCACCATTGCCAACGAATCGCGGGTCACGGCCGCCGAAGCGGAGCTGAAATCGGCGCAGGCGCTGTATCAGTTGGCGGTCGATCAGGAGAAGGCCGGCCTGGCGCCCCAGATCGACACGCTGCGCGCGAGAGTGCAATTGCAGACGCAGCAGTCGCAGCTGATCCAGGCGCAGAACGATCTGGAGAAGCAGCGTATCGCGCTGGCCCGGGTGATTGGGCTTCCGGTGGAGCAGAAATTCCGCTTGGTGAACCGTGTTCCCTATCACCCGCTGCCGGAGGCGGAGATCGCGAACGCCTACGAGCGGGCCCTCGAAACCCGTCCGGATTACCAGGCCGCTCTGGCCTCGCTGCGGGCGGCGCAGCACAGCTTAGATGCGGCATGGCAGCAGCGCTTGCCCTCGATCGGGTTCTCCGGAAATTATGGCGTTCTGGGATTTAATCCTGGTTCGCTGGGTCCTAACTGGACTGCAGCGGCAACGCTGGCGATCCCGATTTTTCAAGGCGGCAAGATCGAAGCGGACGTCGAACAGGCAAGATCGATTGTCAAACAACGGCAGGCGCAAGTTGATAACTTACGGCAAAGCATCGAACAGGACATTGACGATGCGCTGCTGGATCTGAAGGCCGCCGCCCAGCAGGTAGAAGTGGCGACCACCGGGCTGGACTACGCACAGCAGGCCCTGCAACAATCCCAGGACCGGTTCGCAGCGGGCGTGACTAATAATGTTGAGGTGATTCAGGCGCAGCAGCAGCTCGCATCGGCCAACGATCAGTACATCGCAAGTATCTACGGATATAACATCGGCAAAGTGCTATTGGCGCGCGCCATCGGTAACGCCGAACAGGCAGTGAAGCAGTATCTGTCGGAGCCGGGGAATGTTACTCCGTCCCAGACGCCCAACGGTCCGGCGGCTCCGAGTGTTCCTGCCCCCGGTGCCCTGCCGAATCTCTCGCCCGGTCCGGGGGGATTCATGGGATTCGCGCAAGGGCTTCAGCTCCCACAGGCGGAGCACTCCGGTCTACCGGCCGCCGAACCGCAACAACCCGATCACAACGCCGAAGCCGCTGGCGGTCACCCATAAAGCGGTTCGACAGGTGCAATGAATGAGTCCGACGACAGCAGAACCAAACGAAGTTGAGCGCTCGGAGGTGCAGGGAGAGCGCCAGCCGGAGGGCCACGATCCGGAAGCTCGCGATCGGGGCGAGGAGCGGCGTGGTTTCTTTCAAAAGCATCCGGCCGCGAAACCGATTCTTTTCCTGGTGGCCATCGTGGCGGTGGTGCTGGTGGGTTGGTTCTGGTGGGAGAGCGAGCATTGGGAGAGCACGGATGACGCCGAGGTCAATGGCCACATTTATCCCATCAGCGCCCGCGTGGCCGGCCATGTAATTAAGGTGAACTATGATGACGGCGATTTCGTGCACAAGGGCGATGTGCTGGTGGTGATCGATCCGACCGATTATGAGGTGGCGCTGGAGCGCGCCCGCGCCGACTATCAGGAGGCGGAAGCGGCGGCCGAAGCGGCGGGTTATGGAGTACCCGTTTCGAGCGTCGGCTCGGTCAGCCAAATTCGCTCGGCAAGTGCCGACATGGCGTCCGCGCTGGCGGGAGTTGCCGCAGCGGAAAAGGAAATGGAGGCCGCGCAGGCGCAAGTCGTCGAGGCGCAAGCCAACGCGCAGAAGCTCAACACCGACGTTGAGCGCTATCAGCAACTGCTGGGAAAACACGAGATCTCGCAGCAGCAGTTCGATGCGGCGACGGCAGCAGCCATCGCGGCGAATGCGACGGTTGAGTCGCGCAAGGCGGCATTGCTGGCTGCCCAGGCGGAGGTGAAACAGGCCCAGTCGCGGGTGGAACAGGCCAGGGCTGAAGTTCGTAATGCGGAGATCACTCCCAAAACAGTCGCCGCGACCCAGGCCAAGGCGCAGTCGGCTGTAGCTCAGGCGCAGGTTTACAAGGCCACGCTGGACCAGGCGCAGCTCAATTTGTCCTACACCACCATCGTTGCGCCGGTCGACGGCGTGGTGGGCCAACGTTCGGTGCAGGTTGGTTCCAACGTCTCTGCCGGACAGGACCTGATGGCCGTCGTTCCCCTAAACGACGTCTGGGTAACGGCAAATTTCAAGGAAACGCAACTTGCTCACATGCATCCGGGACAATTCGCGAAAATCAAAGTTGATACCTACGGCGGCAAAACCTGGGACGGACATGTGACCGACCTTGGCGGGGCCACGGGAGCGAAGTTCAGTTTGCTGCCCCCGGAGAATGCGACGGGAAACTATGTAAAAGTGGTGCAGCGAATTCCGGTGCGCATTGACTTCGACGGGCATGGCAAGCCCGACTTCAACAAGGACGGGAAACTCCGCCCCGGCATGTCCGTCGAGCCTGACGTGAAAGTCCGTTAACACCGAAGGCGGCAACGCGATTTCGGGCAGAGCCGTTTGTTGCCTGGTTCGCGACACAGGTGGGCCGCTAAAACTGCAAAATGAAATCTTACATTTTCGCGGAAGTGCCGCGGAAAAAGAAGGTACAATGGCGATTTTCTGATTAATAATTTGGCGACACCCTGTCATACTTCGGTTTGCCAAGGCCGCAATGAACTTCACGATCCTACCCAACCTGATAGCTCTCGCGGTCCTCGTCGCAGTCTTTTGGGGCATTTCGCGAAAGGCCACCTCCGAGCGACTCTATCTGTGGCTCGCCGGCTGGGTCCTGGTATTGCTGCATTTCACGGCGCAGTTTCTGTCTGGCGGTAACGGAACCTGGAGCCGGATAGCGACGGCGGCAAGCATTAACTTGCTGGTACTGGCCAGCATCGCCTTCCTTATCTCGGTTTCGGTGATTGCGTCGAGCCGCAATCGGCAGATAACGTTGGCCCTGTCCACCGCGGTGCCGGCCATAGCCTATACCAGCGGAGCGATTTGGGGCGTCACCGTCAGCGGCTACTATTACGGGCTGATTGCCGCCGGCGTGGTTGCTCCCTTGCTATGGTGCTGGGGTTACTTCCCCAGACGGCGGCGTTTGACGAACGTGTTGGCCGGATTGATCGCCGCCGGCGGAATCATGTCCTGGGCGGTGGCCCATGGGCTTGCGGCCGCGGGCATCACCATCATTCTTGCGGCTTCAAACTTTGTCGTCGCCATTTTGTATTGGAACTCCTACCGACGCAGTACGGCGGGAGTGATCACGGCGGTAGCGGGATTCGCCTTGTGGGGCTCGGTATTTCCCATCGCCATCTCGCTGGCCATCTTCTTCCCGGCAGTCAAAGTAGAAGGCGAGGTGTGGAACATTCCCAAATACCTTGTCGCGGTCGGGATGATCCTCACCCTTCTCGAAGACCAGATAGAAACCAGCAAGTATCTGGCTTACCACGACGAGCTGACCGGCCTGCCGAACCGACGGCTGTTGGAGGACCGGCTCGCCCGGGCATTGGCCTACGCCTTCCGCGCCGGAACCAAAGTGGCGGTCTTGCAACTCGATCTTGACCGCTTCAAGGAAATCAACGACACCTACGGCCATCGCGTCGGAGACGTAGCTTTGCGAGAGGTCGTCGCGCGGCTCGCCACTTGCATTCAACCCGGCGACACTCTGGCCCGCTCCGGGGGCGACGAGTTTACCGTAATCAGCTACGTGAAGGACCTGAACGCAGCCAAGACTCTGGTGGCAGCCTTGGAATTGACTCTCTCCCCTCCCGTTCACATCGATGGCCACGAAGTACAGACGGGGCTCAGCATCGGAGTCGCCTTGTATCCCGATGACGGCAGCAACCCCGATCAGTTGCATTCAGCGGCCGATCGCGCGATGTACACCGTAAAACGAGCGACCCGGGCGCCGACGGCCGAAGCCGAAGCGGTATCGCAAGTTTCCATTTAACGGAGTGTTAAACTTTCGGAACCCTCGGCTCTTACTATACCGTCATCGGCACGTAAGTGCTTTCACGGTAAGGAGTTTCCCAAAGATGTGCAGAAGTTTTCTCTTTTCTTACAGGGCGATGTCCAAAAACTGCTCGCAACCAGTTACTTACGTTGTGTGCCTACTGGAACTGGAAATGCACTGCAATGGTGCGACTTCGTCTGCTGTGTCACGCCTGCGACTCAGTCGGCGGCTCTATCTCGACGGGTGCTTTCGAGGTGACCATGAGGAAATTAGTGTTCGCGCTCGGGGTCATTCTGGCTGGCAGCGTGGTGGCTTTTGCCGCTAACTGCCCGACAACCACTTACGACCAATACATCGTCTCCGGCTTCTCTTGCGGAATCAACGACCAGACGTTTTCGGATTTCGCCTACACTGGCGAGTCCAATCCTCCCGGGTTTGGGGTTCCGGCTGGATCCATCACCGTGACCCCTATCACCACACCCGGCAATCCGGGATTGCAGTGGAGTGCGCCGTGGTTTGCGTCGAACAATTCCGGGATCTTGTCTCAGGATTCCTTGTTCCAGTTCGATGTGAATACCAACCCGGGTGGTTCGCCGATCACGGACCTCAGTTTGACCATCGCAGGCGTGGGATTTCAGGGAACGGGCACGGTGGTGGTGGATGAAACCGCCTGTTTGGGAGCGATTTTGCCCACGTGTTCGGGTGGAACTATCATCACTCTGGAAGTGTTTGACAGCGCTAGCGGAAGCCAGTTAGTCGACACCGCCAGTTTCCCCGGAGTCACTGAGATTTCGATTGCCAAGGACATTGAAATCCAGGCTGGTACCAATGGACAGGCCTCACTCTCGGTGGTTACGGATCAATTCTCCGAGGGCACGGCGACGGTTCCAGAGCCCGGCACGTTGAGCATGCTGGGACTTGGTGCCGCGGCATTGGTCGGGTTTGCCCGTCGCAAGTTGAATTTCTAGTTCCGGAATTCGCCAGACTGTAAGGCGGAAGCCGGAACTTCAGGTTCTGGCTTCCGCGGTTTGGCCGCCCCAAAGTCTACTGCTTGGCTCTCGAGAGTTTTCTCTCCCGCGAGGCCCATCAGGTTCCGAAAGTGTGCAAGAACCTGCGGCACCCGTCCGTCGTTTGTCTATCAACCGATGGATTTCCAATTACTTACGGGTAGATTCCTTGGAATCCTAAGTGCATGGATGTAGCCTAAGTGCGCCTACTATACCCTTGCGTACGGGTCAGTTGGCGTCGCTACTACCAGAGGTTTAGAGGGGAATCCATGAGAAAAGCGGTACTCGCGCTTTTGGTGATTATGGCTAGCAGTCTGGTGGCTTTTGCCGCTAACTGCCCGACCACAACTTACGATCAATATCTCACCTCCGGTTTCTCCTGCGGAATCAACGACCAGACCTTTTCAGATTTCGCCTACGCGGGCGAGTCCAATCCTCCCGGGTTTGGGGTTCCGGCTGGATCCATCACCGTGACCCCTATCACCACACCCGGCAATCCAGGATTGCAGTGGACCGCCCCTTGGTTTGCATCGACAGCCTCCGGGGTACTGTCTCAGGACTCCTTGTTCCAGTTCAACGTCAATACCAATCCCGGTGGTTCGCCGATCACCGACCTCAGCCTGAGCATCGCTGGAGTGGGATTCCAAGGCACTGGAACCGTCGTGGTTGACGAAACCGCCTGCTTAGGCGCGTTGCTGCCAACCTGCACGGGCGGGCAGATCATCACCCTGGAAGTTTTTGACAGCGCCTCTGGAAGCCAGTTGGTTGATAGCGCCAGTTTCTCGGGTGTCACCGAGGTCTCGATTGCCAAGGACATCGAGATTCAGGCCGGTACCAATGGACAGGCCTCTCTGTCGGTAGTAACCGACCAATTCTCTGAGGGTACGGCCACCGTCCCCGAGCCGGGTACCTTGAGCATGCTGGGACTCGGCACCGTGGCCCTGGTCGGATTTGCCCGGCGCAAGCTGAATCTCTAATTGGTATGAGTTGACCGAACGCGGAAGCCGGAATCCTCGATTCCGGCTTTTCTGTTTTTTCAGCCTCTGTAGCCGATGTATACTCTGGTGTTGCTGCAACAACGGCCCATGCGATTAAGTAAAACTGCGATCTTTCTGCTGTCTTGCGGTTGCGTTCTGGCCTCAATCGTCCCTGTCGCGATCCTTGCCCAGGAGGCGACTTTCTCCCAAAAGCTCTACGGAAGCTGGTACACCTATCCCGCTGGTAATCCCAATACCGACCCGGTGCGCCACGAGTTCCGGCACAACAGCGCCACGGGCAACGACGAGCTGGTCGTGAGCCGTGCCTGCCCGGACGATTATCGGGCCGTGACTGCCACGGCAGTTGCTCCCATTCAAGTCTCCGAAGACACAATTCGAGTTCTGAAGAGTGCTTCCGCGGTGCAGCCACTTCAAGGCACCTCGGTGTGCCAGGCAAGCGTTCAGGCGGGGACGCTCAGCTATTCGTTCTCCGAGGATGGGAACCGGCTCACCATAACCAATCCGGGGGGCAATCCGGATATCCTGGAGCTCGCGCGGCAGGATGTCGCAAGCAAGGCCGACTCGCCACAAGATCTCTACGGCACGTGGGTGCTGCCGCCCCTGAACACCAAGGAGATGCAGGTTCAGACCAGGTTCGTCTTTTATTCGACGGCGGAGCGCCACGAAAAGCTTCGCCAGATCGCGGTTTGTTCCAAGGGCAATGACAGTGTCGTCTCCCAGGTCGACTCCGAAATCAGCATCGGCAAAGACCAGATCACGATTCTGGAGACGGCCTCTCACGACCAACTTTACGGGAGCTTTGCCTGTACAAGCAGCATCGCCGCCGGAACCTGGCGTTATTCCATGGGGCCGGGCGGCGTGACGATGACGGTTTCCATCGACGGCAGCAAACCCATAAAGCTCACCCGCGAGGCCGCCGCCGATCTAAACTAGCGTAGGATGTGTTTCCGATTCCTATTGCGCACGTTCCTCCTGCTGATCACGGCTGCGCTCCTCTGCTATGCTCCTGCCGCACGGGCACAGGAGCGCATGCAACGGCTGATTCTGAAGGACGGCAGCTATCAATCGGTTGTGAAGTATGAGGTCGAGGGCGACCGGGTTCATTATCTGAGCGCGGAGCGCTACGAGTGGGAAGACGTGCCGGTGGCGTTGATCGATTGGGACGCTACCAAGAAGTACAACGAGGAGCTGAGCGGCGGCAAGCTGAAGACGAAGGTTGTCGAAACCCCCGAAGAAAAAGAAGAGCGCGAGAAAGAGGAGGCGAACTCACCCCAAATCGCTTCCGGCTTGCGCCTGCCGGGAAGCGGCGGCGTGTTTCTCTTCGACCAATTCCAGGGCAAACCCGAGCTGGCCGAGATTGTGCAGAATGGAAGCCAGCTGAACAAGACATCGACCAAGAGAAATGTTCTTCGGGCGGCCATCAATCCCCTGGCCAGCAGCAAACAGGCCTTCGAGGTCAAGGGTGAACACGCCCAGATTCAGTCGCACGTGCCGCGTCCCACAATTTACATCGACATCGACGAAGGCCCGCAGAACAATGCCCATCCCGGCGAGCGCTTCCGGCTTGTCCGCCTAGTCGACAAGAACGGTTCCCGGGTGGTGGGAGACGTGAAGGTAAATATGGCCGGCAAGATATCGGAAGAGACCAATGTGGTGCCGGCAAAGGTGGAAAAAATTGGCACCGGGCAGTGGCTGAAGGTAACGCCAACCGAGGACCTGGCGTCCGGCGAATACGCCATCATAGAGATGCTGGGCCCGCAGGAGATGAACCTGTACGTGTGGGACTTCGGCGTCAATCCCGCCGCCCCCGCCAATCCCAACACCTGGCAGCCCGTCTCGGCGAATGCTTCCGGAAGCTAGCGATCAGCAGCCAGCACTCAGCCTTCGCGTTTTCGCATTGCGACGAACAGTTCCAAAGATCGTCACGGATGTCACGTGTGTGCCCCTTATTGACTGACTGCTGACTGCTGACTACTCCTTCCTATATCATTCGCACATGGCCCGGCTTTACCCAGGCGGCGGAGTCACGGGATGAGCTCTTTTGGCGAGCATCTGCGACAGCAGCGGGAGATGCGCGGTATCTCGCTCGACGAAATTGTCGCCACCACCAAGATCGGTCGCCGCCTGCTGGTGGCCCTCGAGGAAGAGCAGTTCGATTTGCTTCCCGGCGGCATCTTCAACAAATCCTACGTTCGTGCCTATGCAAAATGCGTGGGCATCAACGAGGACGAGGCGGTCGCCGAATATCTGGAGGCGGCCAACGAAACTCCTCCCGATACCAGAGTGATCGCCAACCAGCACGCCTCCATTCACTCCGATCGCCGCCACGAGCCGGCCGGCTTCCCGCTGGTTCCTGTGCTTGTGCTTTTGGTCGTCGCTGCCGGCGGCGTTGGGGGCTGGAAGGTGTATCACGACCGTCAGCGGGAGGGCCAGCAACAGGCGGCACAGGCGAAGCAGGCAGAGCCGGCTCCAGCGCCCAGCCAGACTGCGCCGGTCAGCAATACCGGCGCGAGTGAGAACGACAGAGCTGCCGCGCCGACGCAAGGCGAGCGCCAGTCAACATCGCCCGGCGCTGCGTCACTCCAGACTGCCTCCTCGCCACGCGAAAGGACGCCCAAAGCCGCTCCGGCAGAACCCGCGCGCGCTTCCGAAGCGAGCGCGACCTCCGAGGCAACAGCAGGAGCGCCCTTTGAAATCACGGTGCGCCCGAAAGATCGCGCCTGGGTATCGATCAAGGCAGATGGCAACTATGTGGTTCGCGGGATTATCAAGCCTCCAGAAGTCAGGACCATTCACGCCGTAAACGAGGTCGTCTTCTACACCGGCAACGCGGGCGCAGTCGAGGTCGCCTTCGATGGCAAGAACGTTCCCCTCAGCGGCGGCCCCAATGCGGAAGAAGTGATGGTCTTCGGATCCCACGGGCTGCTGCCCAAGGCTCCCACCCAATGAGCAACGCCCGTCGCAGTGCGCCGCAAACCTTGCTGAAGAGCACCGGCGAAAACGTCGTTCGCATCGAGGCCGACGCGTTGCGCGCGCTGGCCGACCGTCTGGCCGGTCCGATGGCCGAGCGCTTCGAGCGTGCAGTTGAGCTGCTGTATGGCTGCGCCGGACGGGTCGTCGTGACCGGCATGGGCAAGAGTGGCCTCATCGCGCGGAAGGTCGCGGCTACGCTGACCTCGACCGGCAGCCCCGCGCTGTTTCTGCATCCCGCCGAAGCCATGCATGGAGACCTGGGCATGGTCGTCCGCGGCGATGTCGTGCTGGCGCTCTCGGCCAGCGGCGAGACGAGTGAGATTCTGCAGCTGCTGGCAACCGTAAAGCGGCTCGGCGTGCCCCTCATCACCATGACTTGCGACGAGCTGCACGCGATTCCTGACGAGCCGCGCACGCTCTCGACGCTGGCGCAAGCGGCCGATGTCGCCCTCGACTGCTCGGTTGCGCATGAGGCCTGCTCGCTCGGCCTGGCGCCCACCGCTTCCACCACGACGATGCTCGCCCTTGGCGACGCGCTGGCCGTCGCCCTTTCCGAGCGCCGCGGCTTCGCCGAGGAGGACTTCGCCAACCTTCATCCCGGAGGCAAGCTGGGCAAACGCTTTGCGCGCGTCTCGTCGCTGATGCACAGCGGCAATGCCGTCCCCCGAGTTGCGCCCGCTACGCCTATGGGCGAAGTGATTTACGAGATGTCGCGCAAGGGCCTCGGGATGACGACGGTCGTGGAAGGCGAGAAGCTGGTGGGGCTGATCAGCGACGGCGATTTGCGACGCCTGCTGGAGCGCCATGGCAAACACGTGCTCGACCGCACCGCGGGCGAATGCATGACGCGTTCGCCACAAGTTGTCGGGCCGGAAATGTTCGCCATCGCCGTCCTCGACATCATGGAACAGAAGAAGATCACTTCCCTTCCCGTTGTTGACGAAGACGGCCGCCTACAAGGCGTGCTGCATCTGCACGATCTGTGGGGAACACAGATGCTGTGAAGCTCGGACCAGAAGCTAGAACGGTATATCTTCGTCCGTGATCTCGGGGCCGCCGCTGCTGCTAGCCGCGGCTTCTTGCTCCGGCGGGTGTTGCTCGGTGCTGCTGGATCTGCCCGCTCCGGAACGTCCACCGCTGTAGCCGCCACCGCCGCCTTCGCCCTCGCGCGGGCCGCCGCCCAGCAGCACCATCTGGTTGCCAATGATCTCGGTGCGGTATTTCTTCTGGCCGGTCTCCTTGTCGTCCCAGGAGTTGGTGCGGATGCTGCCCTCGATGTAGACCGTGCGGCCCTTCTTCAGATATTCGCCCGCGACCTCGGCCTTGCGATCGAAGAGCACGATGTTGTGCCACTCGGTGCGATCGCCCCAGTTGCCGTCCTTGTCTTTGACGCGCTCGTTGGTTGCGATCGAGAAACGCGCGACCGCCATGCCGCTGGGGGTGTACTTGACCTCCGGGTCTTTGCCGAGATTGCCGATGAGAATGACCTTGTTGACGCTCGCCATAGCAGCCGCTCCTGTGGTGCAGATTTGCGTTCGCGGAAAGGGCAAATATAGCAGATGGGCGTTGCGTTGGGCCGTGACTTATGGGCCCAACACCAGCACCTTGTGCTCCGGACAGCGGGTCTGGGCAAGCTCGATCAGCCGTTCGATCAATGCCGGACCGTATCTGGCATAGAAGTAGACTCCAGCGATCTCGCGCTCCTGGAGCGTCTTTCGGGGATAGACGGCGTTTTCGATTTGCGCCGCGTGGCGCGTGATGATTTCATTCCGCCGCAACTCGGCCTGCGCGGCGCGCTTCTCCAGACGGCTTACCTGATAGCGCATTTTGCTGGCGGCACGGTGCGCGGCCTCGACCAGCGTCGGATCCAGCTTCTGCAGCGCTGCGCTGACCTGCTGCATGGATTGCCCGACCGAACGCGCGGCGGCCTCGAAGCTTTGCTTCAGTTCGGGTGGAAGCACGCGCGCCGCAATGCAGTCGCGCAACTGACACTCGCCGTGAAACAGCTCCGGCAGCTCAACCTGATACTTCGTCAGCAATCGCTCGATGCGCGGCTCAATCAGCGTCGCGCTCATCCGCGAAGCGATGGGCGTCACGCGGCCCAGCAGCTGCTCGTACATCACGGCGGCTTGCGCGAAGTAAGCAATCTCCGCCGGGCCGCCGATGTACGCCAGCGTCGGCAGCCAGAAATCCTGCAGCACGGGACGCAGCAGAACATTGGCGCTGAAGTTTTCGGGAGCAGCCTCAATCCGGCGTTGCAGTTCGTCCTGCGCTAGTGTTTCGCGGCCGATCTTGAATTGCCCGTTGCTGCGATGAACGGGAACTCGCGCACCGTCAACCAAGGTGAACAGCGGCGTCGACTCGCGGGTGACCTTCACTTGTTCGTGATAGTTCCCTGCCTGCAGTTCGCGATTGCGCGCCAGGACGGCGTCATCCAGTTCGGCGGCGCAGGCAATTGCGTCGCGGAATAACGGCGCGGCGACGCGATGAAGTTCAGCGCCGGATGGGTCGAGGAAAATGAGACCGTGGTCGCGAAAGATGCGGGTGAACAGCTTCGCATAACCATTGGAGAACGTTTCGCTGTCGGCATAGCTCTCGCGTAAATAATCGGCGGCCAACGATTCGCCGAGCAATCTCGCAGCTTGCGCCACGAGCTCGTTTGTTCCCTCAGCGAACCGGATCGTCGAAACCGGAGATCCCTCAATGCCGCTGACTGGAGCATCGAACGGCGCCAGTTGAAAGTCCTCCGTCAGCAGCAGCGTCTGGTTCACCTCGGCCAGATCGTGGTCCTCGCTGGCCAGCCAGAACACGGGCACGCACTCCACGCCAAGCGCTTCAACCTGCTTCGCCAAAGCCAGCACGGATGCAGCCTTGAACAGAGAAAGCAGCGGCCCGCCAAACAGTCCCACCTGCTGTCCGGTCACGATTGCGAAAGCGCCGTCGCGCAGCCGTTGAATGTTTCGCAAGACCGCGTCCGATGCTCCCCAGGCGCGGTTTTGCATGGCCAACACATCTGCGACCTCGGAGTGACGCTCGGCCCGCGGAACCGATTTGGCGAAAGCGGCAATGTGCTCCGTGTCAGGCGGAGTGGGGAAGAACTTGCGAATGGCTGGAGAGTAAGAAAGAAAATCGCGGAAGATATGCGTGGTATGAGGAATGTCGCTGAAGGAGATGCAATTGGGGATCACGCGGTCATCTCCCGACGACAGCATCGGCATTCGAATATGTGGCACGGACTCCAATCCAGTTCTGGAAACGGTTTGCGCATACCCACCAAACTCATCAGACTAACAGGCAAGCAAAAGGTTTGGATGTTCCCCGTGCGGGCGGGATGCAGCAATCGGCCATTCGAACAGAAAATCCTTCGCTCCCTGTCAGCAACCATTGACTTCGCCCGCGCCGACGTGTCAGGATTCGCGAATGCGCGCGTCAGACCATCTGAGGCTCGCAGTATTGGTGCTGCTCCTTGGCACTGTGCTGGCGTCAATACCGTCCTTCGGACAAGAGGGGGCGCCGTCGACTGAGGGCGCGGCTCAGGCAGGCGGAGTCGCTCAGAACGTCGCTGGCTGTAGCACCTATGCCGCCGGCGATCCTAGCCTGGAACTGGTGTCGAAGCTGTGCGACTTCGCACTATCATATCGTCAGCGGCTGCCCGACTTCATCGTCGAACAGAAAGTGACGTCCGAGGGAACATATTCGAAGTCTGTGATCACAGCCCAGATCACATTCGAAAACGGACTTGAGCATTACTCTCGCGTCGCTATCGATGGGCGCGCTGCCCCGGTCAGCAGGATCACCAGCCACTTGCCGAATGAAATCCGGTTCAGCTCGACCGGCGAATTTGGGCCTGCGTTGCTGGACCTGTTTCGGGTGCCGGGGGCAATCGAATTCAAGTTCGCGAAGAACTCCACCCTGCGCAACCAGCCGGTGGCGGTTTACGATTTTCGCCTTCCGGAGAAGAAGAATGTCTCCTGGACGTTTCGCATTGCCGACGGGCGCACCTTCCGCCCGGAGTTCACCGGCGAACTGTGGCTGAATCGGCAGACGGGCCTGCCCCTGCGCGAAGAGATGGAACCGGTCAATCTTCCCGCCAGCTGCGACATAACCTCGGCCAAGACAGTGATTGACTATGCGATGACCGCGGTCGGCCATGCAGGCAGCTTTCTTCTGCCATCGAAATCGGAAACTACTGTGTGTGACCAGGGAATATGGGGCATAGGCGCGTGCACGACGAACACTCTGGTCTTCCATGGCTACCGCAAGTTTGGAGCAGACACTCGCATCCTGCCCTCGGCCTCGCGACCGCAATAACCGGCCCGCGACAGGATGCGCCCTGACGTCACCAATCTTTACTTCCCGTCACATTAATTAACTCTCCTTGCAAGCTGTTTATGCTTCCATGAAGGTAGCCGGTTCTGCCCTTCCGACAGCACCCATGGAGGCGGACATGAAACCAGGTTGCCGGAGCAGTATAGCGATACCGATCGTGCTGCTGCTGGTCGGATCAGTAGGAGCGCAGCAGCCCACCCCGCCGACGGCCAACACCAACACCCCAGCCGCCATTACAAGCTCCCAATCGTCCCCAGCGGCAAATGACTCCCAGGTACGAATTGTGCGCGTCAGCGATGTTCAAGGTGACGTACAGGTGGACCGCAACACCGGGCAAGGCTTTGAGCCCGCACTGCTGAACTTGCCTATCGTTCAGGGCACCGGCTTGCGAACAGGTGCAGGTTTTGCCGAGGTTGAATTCGAGGACAACAGCACGCTGCGTCTGATGCCGGATACCCAGGTTAACTTCTCGCAGCTTGAACTTAGCCCGTCCGGTACCAGGGTGTCGACGGTGAATGTCGAACGAGGCATGGTGTACGTCGGACTGACGCGCAGCACGAGCAACGAATTCACGCTGGCTTTTGGTCGCTACAAAATTCCCCTGCCTGCCCCCAGTCATGTCCGGTTCGATATGGGAGACAAATGGGCCAACCTCGCGGTCTTCAAGGGCAATGTACACGTCGACGCGCCGAGCGGCCCGATTACGGTTGGCAAGAACAAAACCATCACATTCAATCTAGTGAGCCCGACAGAGCCCCAACTAATCAAGAGGGTGATTATGTGGGCATACGACGTCTCGGATAAAGCCGCGACGGATTACCACAATCGAAGGATCAACAGCAGCTCCTATGGAAATCCGCCCTACGCCTATGGTCTCCCCGACATGAGGTATTACGGAACGTTCATCAATACTTCGGACTGTGGCCGGATTTGGCGACCGTTCTTCGCGGGCGCAGCCTGGGACCCTTATGGCAACGGCGCTTGGGTGTGGTACCCGGGCTCTGGGTATACCTGGGTGTCGCCCTATCCCTGGGGCTGGACGCCGTATCACTACGGCGAATGGGATTACTGCCCAGACTATGGATGGGGATGGCGACCACGCGGCGTCTGGGCAGGGCTTAGCAACCTCCATAAACCGGTCTACCCTACGCGCAGGCCTCCGCCACGGCCTCTGCCGGTTCCACCAAAGCCGCCAGGACCCGGCGGACCGACGGTAGTAGCAGTAAACCGCGAGCCGTCAGGGAGCTCCGGGCTCAGCTCTCCTGACAAATTCATTGTCCGCGGAGATTCTGCAGGCTTGGGAATCCCTCGCTCTACGTTCGGAAACCTCGGCCATTTGTCCCCATATGTCGCTCAGCGCGGTTCAGCCAGCATCTCTGTGGTTTCGGCCCCGATCAGCGGCGGCAGTGGAGGACAAGCTGCTCCTGGGTTCGCCAAGTCGTCCGGACCAGGCGTGGCCTCCCGAACCGTCGGATCAGGCTACTGGATAGCGCGATCGAGTGGCGGAAATTACTCCAGCGGCGGAGGGCGCGGATATTCGGGCTCTGGGATGAGCCGTGGCTTCAGCTCGGGTGGCTCAATGTCCTCGGGCGGTGGCAGCGGCGGTGGCGGACACAGTGGCGGAGGTGGAGGTGGTGGTTCGCACAGGTAAGCTTGCTCGCAACTCATCGAAAAAGCACGCGCTTGAGATCTGGACGAAGGCCGCACCTTTCCGCATGCTTTCAAAGCAGCGTCCCACCCAGTCAGCAACGCATCTATATACTGGTTGGGCGATTGACTTCTCTTAACATGCTGTTACAGTTAAGTTGATCGCATCACGTAAGGGGGCGTCACGGCTTCGACGGAAGTGATTGCGGTAAAGAGGCATACCGGAGCGCATGCATCCGTAATCGCGTGCAAAAACACAATTGCCACACCACAAATG
>Ga0335073_10002314_pt1 | contig 26019 bp, 20 predicted proteins | sample Lox_Sample_22_FD_207093 | JGI IMG/M metagenome (GOLD analysis project Ga0335073, IMG submission 207093) | Soil microbial communities from Loxahatchee National Wildlife Refuge, Florida, United States - Lox_Sample_2.2 | ecosystem: Environmental > Terrestrial > Soil > Wetlands | place: USA...
AGATCGATGCACCCGAGCTTGGGATGCTCTGCGATCCGGAGCGGCGCCAGCAGGACTTCGCCGATCGCGGAATGGATCCCAATCGCCTGCTCACTGACGGTATCGACATTGTCAACTCCATGGCAGCCGAGATCCGCGGCGTGACCTTCGAGCTTCACATGTGCCGCGGCAACAACAAGGGTTACTACGTCGGCGAAGGCGGCTACGACTCGATCGCCAGGCAGGTCTTCACGCACACGCCGAATTTCCCGCGCCTGCTGCTGGAATACGACGACTGGCGCTCGGGCTCATTCGAGCCGCTGCGCGACGTTCCCGGCGACAAGTCCGTCGTGCTCGGCCTCATCTCGACCAAGCGCTCCGAGATGGAACCGATCGACGCGATTGTCAAGCGTATCGAGGAGGCTTCGCGATACGTCGCGCTCGATCGCCTCGGCATCTCAACCCAATGCGGCTTCGGCACGGTATGGGAAGGCAACCCCATCACCGAAGGCGTCCAGGAAGGCAAGCTCGCGCTAGTCTCCGAAATCGCGCGCCGCGTCTGGGGCTAAGGCGTGCGCCGCCGAAATCCGTCTCCCGTTAAGTCACGGGAGAGAGATTTTTTGGACAAAGCGGCGGGCCGCGAATGCACGCGACTTGGCGGATGTAGCGGGATGGTACTAAGCTCCCGCCAAGACAAGTGCGATCACTGGAGGCGCTGCGATGTCGACTCAATCACATGCGCAAAAAATCCGGGCCGGACTGAAGCATCCGATTATCGACGCGGACGGGCACTGGCTCGAATACGGACCTTTCATCCTGCGCGAGCTGCACAAGCATGGCGGCCAGCGGGCGGTCGAAGGCTTCACTGCCTTCAACGCGCACGTCGGGCGCGCGCTTACAGCCTCGGTTGACGATCGCAAGCGCAAGCGCCGCGCGCAGGAGGCGTTTTGGGCGATTCCGACCAGGAACACGCTCGATCGCGCGACCGAGATCCTGCCGCACCTGCTCTACGAGCGGCTCGATGAGTTTGGGATCGATTTCACGGTGCTCTACCCAACTTCGGGACTCGGCGTCGCGTTCCATCATGACGACGAAACGCGGCGCGTGACGTGCCGGGCGTTCAACAATTTCGTGGCGGATTTTTTCGGCGAGTTTTCCGATCGGATGACGCCGGCGGCGGTGATCCCGATGCATACGCCGGAGGAAGCGATCGCGGAACTCGAGCACGTCGTGAAAAACCTCGGGCTCAAGGTCGTGATGATGGCAAGCCTGGTGCGCCGCCCGATCCAGGCGATCGCCGAGAAGGATCCTGCGGCAGCCCGCTCGGCGACCTGGCTCGACCTGCTCGGGCTCGACAGCGAATACGACTACGACCCGGTGTGGGCGAAGTGCGTCGAGCTCGGCATCTCACCGACCTTTCATTCCGGCTCACGCGGCCTCGGACTGCGCATCTCGCCGACCAACTTTGTCTTCAATCATATCGGCCACTTCGCTGCGGCGAGCGAGGCCGTGTGCAAAGCGATGTTTCTCGGCGGAGTGACGCGGCGCTTCCCGACGCTGAAGATGGGCTTCCTCGAAGGCGGCGTGGGATGGGCTTGCGGCCTCTACAACGATCTCATCGGACACTGGAAAAAACGCAACCGCGAAGCGCTGGAAGAAGTGAATCCCGCAAATCTCGATCACGCCGCGCTCGCGAAGTTCGTTAAGCAATACGGCGGCAAGTGGAATACCGGCGCCGAGGAAGAGGCGTCGAAAGATCGCGCCGGACAGAGCGAGGCGATCGGCGGAATCCGCGAGCTCGACGACTACGCGGCGTGCAAGATCAAACGCGCCGAGGACATCCGCGATCTGTTCGTGAACAATTTCTACTTCGGATGCGAAGCTGACGATCCCGCGAACTCCTACGCGTTCAATCGCAAGGCCAACCCATACGGCGCCAAGCTCAACGTGCTGTTCGGTTCCGATATCGGTCATTTCGACGTGCAGGATATGAAGGAGGTTGTGCCCGAGGCCTACGAGCTGCTCGAGGACGAGCTAATCACCGCGGACGATTTTCGCGACTTCATGTTTGCCAACCCGGTGCGCTTCTGGGGCGAAGCGAATCCGCGCTTCTTCGAAGGCACCCGCGTCGCGAAAGAGGCCGCCGCACTGATCGCCTCGAAGTAGCGTCACTTGCCGTAGGGATAGAAGGCGAAGAACGCGAGCGACAGTGCGCACAGCGCCCACAGCCCCGGGCGCACTTCGCGCCCGCGGCCCGCGGCGAGCTTGAACATCGGATAGAGCACGAGCCCGGCGGTGATGCCGACGCCGATGTTGTAGGTGAAGCTCATTAGCGCGATCACGGCGAAGGCGGGAATCGATTCGGTGTAATCGTCGAACCGAATCTTCGCGATCGGCGCCAGCATCATCGACCCTACGACGATTAGCGCGGGCGCATAGGCCTCACGCGGTATCGCGCCGACCAGCGGCGCGAGGAACAGCGAGCACAGGAACAGTATCGCCACGACGACTGCCGTGAGGCCGGTTCGGCCGCCCGCCTCCACGCCCGCCGCGGATTCGACGAACACGCCCGAAGTCGTGGTGCCGACGAGCGCGGCGAATACGGTTGCGAGCGCATCGGCGAGCATCGGGCGCTCGATGCCGGGCAGGTTGCCGTTCTGGTCGAGAAAGCCGGCGCGCGACGATACGCCGATGAGCGAGCCCATCGTATCGATCAGCGCCATCACGAAGATCGAGAGCAACACGCCAAAGAATCCGACGCTGAGCGCGCCGCGCACATTGAGCTGGAGCACGATCGGCATCGGATTCGGCGGCATGCTCACCCACTGCGCCGGGGTCGGCGCGACGCCGGTCACGAACGCGAGTGCCGCGGACGCAAGGATTCCGATCAGGATCGCGCCCGGCACGCGGCGCATCATCAAGATCGAAATCAGGAGGAAGCTCACGACCGCGATCTGTATCGGATGCGCGCCCAGATCGCCGAGCTTCACCGGCGCGCCCGGCACGCCGATCGACACGAGACCGGCCTCGTTGAGTCCGATAAACGTGAGGAAGAGCCCGATGCCGGCGGCGAAGCTGTGACTCAGGCCGGGCGGGATCGCCTCGAGCATCCATTGCCGGACGCGCGCGATGGTCAGCAGCGTGAACAGGATGCCGGCGATAAAAACGGCGCCGAGCGCGGTCTGCCACGAATAGCCGAGCACGCGCACGACGGTGAACGCGACGAAGGCGTTCTCGCCCATGTACGGCGCGATCGCGAAGGGGCGATTCGCGTAGAGACCCATTACCAGCGAGCCGAATGCGGCGGTGATGGCGGTCGCGACCATCGAGGGGCCTTCGGGAATCCCGGCCGCGTGCAGGATCGCGGGATTGACCGCGATGATGTACGACATCGTGAAGAACGTCGTGAGGCCTGCGACGATCTCGCGGCGCGCGGTGCTGCCCGCGCGCTCCAGGCCGAACCAGCGGTTTAGTGTGGATCCCACGCCCTCGCTCCGCGAGCGAATCGCTTAGCATGCCGCTTGCGGCGTAATCCAGATGAATGCAGTCCGCGGGCGACTGCGATATAAAGACTTGCCCGGCGGTCGACGACCGATCCATCTTTGACAAGGAGCTGAAACCAGGTGGCAGACGATCCTGTGGAGCGCGCGGACAATAACGCGGCACGAATGAACAAGAACTCAAAGGCGATCGCAGGCACGGGTCCGCGTACCCTCGCGGTCGATATCGGCGGCACCGGCATCAAGGCGATGGCCCTCGACGCCAAGGGCAAGCCGCTCGGCGAGCGCCAGAAAATCGAGACCCCGAAGAATGCGACGCCGAAGAAAGTGGTCGGCGTCATCAAGGATCTCGCGAGCGAAGCCGGAGATTTCGATCGTATATCTGTCGGCTTTCCTGGTGTGATCAAGGACGGCCGCGTCTTCACCGCCGCCAATCTCGGCAAAGGCTGGACGGATTACCCCCTCGAAGCCGAGCTCGCGAAGAAGTTCAAAGTACCCGTGCGCCTCGCCAACGATGCCGACGTGCAGGGCCTCGGATGCATCACCGGCAAAGGCGACGAGCTCGTAATCACCCTCGGCACGGGATTCGGCTCGGTGCTGTTCGTCGATGGGCATCGCATCCATCTCGAGCTCGGGCATCATCCGTTTCACAAGGGCAAGACCTACGAGGATGAGCTGGGGCACAAGGCGCTCAAGAAAAAAGGCGTCAAGAAATGGAACAAGATGCTGCGCGAGGCAATCGATGACCTGGCGCGGGCGTTCAACTACGACCGCCTCTACATCGGCGGCGGAAGCGCGGCCAGGATATCGTTCAAGCTGCCGCCCAACGTGTTCGCGATCAGCAACGAAGACGGCATCCTCGGCGGTATCAAGTTGTGGAACGAAAACGAAAAGCTGAGCCCGCCGCCGCGCCGCGCGGCGAAGTCCAAATCGAAGCCGGCACGCGCGAAAAAACCCGTCGCGAAGGCTGCCGAACAACCTCCGGCTCAGGCGGCGGAGGAAGCGGCGCCGACGTCGATATCCTGACAGTTACCGGCAGCGAGACATTATGTGAAGAGCGCCTACCGCTCGGGAATCGGCAGGTGGTGCAGCCGCAGGAACGATAGCTTGTCCCAGTAACCGCGCTGGAAAGCGATCTTGCCCTCGACGACGTGAAAGAAGCCGCATCCGCGCAGGCCCTCAGGATCGCGCCACTCCAGAATCGCCCACTCGCCGTCGTGGAAGATGTGCTCGACGATGCAGATCATCTTCGTGCGCGCGAAATCGCTCGTGAACATCGCGCGAATCGCCTCGCGGCCTTGGACCGGCGCCTCCGCCACCTGGTGGTTGATTGCATCGGCCGTGTACAGCGCCGCGAGCGCATCAACGTCGGCGCGATTGAAAGCCTCGACCCACGCGGAGACAACATCTTTCGGATTCATGTGATTCGCTCCGAACTTTGAAGCGAACCACACGCGGTGGCGCGAGGAAAGTCTCCTTACTTCGCGCGCAGCGGTTCGGGCGTAAACGCACCGAGCTTGGTGCCCTGGGCGCGGCGCGGGAACGCCATCTTGCGCATCGCCTCGGGCGGCCCGTCGACGAAACCGATCGAATTGAGCCACAGGTCGCCGCCCAGCAGATGTCGCAACGTCGGCGATGCGCGATGCCATACTTCCTCGCGCACCGAGACGAGGTGATTCTCCTGCACGCGAAGAAACGGACGCACGTAATATCCGAACAGCGCGCGGCGGATACTGTCGCGCGACACGTTAGCGCCGGTCTTGTGCCAGGTGTAGCCGTGAAGGATCGCGACTGAGCCGGCAGGTCCGACGATCGGTACCGTGTCGTAATCCTTGCCAGGCTCGGGATTCGTCCTGAGCTTGTGCGATCCGGGAACGTAGCGCGTGCCGCCGTTCTCATCGCTGAATTCGTCGATCATCCACACTGCGTTTGCCGACAGCAGGTACTCAGGATGCGGCGGCGGGACATATCCCGAATCCGAATGCAGCGCCATTTCCTCACCGCCGGGCGCGGTCGTGTTCGATGAAAATCCTGACAGGATGAAATCGCCGCCGAGCAGCTTGTTCATCACCGTCATGACCTCGGAATGTTGCACGATCTCCTCGAAGACCTCGCCCTTGTTGACGAGATTGAAGACGCGCTGATTGACTCCCTCCGACTCGAGGAAGGCGTTGCCTGCGCGGCGCTCGCCGGCATTGAGCTCATCGACACGGTTGCGAATCCGCGCCAGCAGCTCGGGCGGGATGAAATTCTCGATCACATACACGCCATCGCGCTCAACGCGCGCAACGATTTCATCGGTGGTCAGCGGCATTTCGAATCAGCTCCAGTTCGATTGAACGATCGGTTAATTTTGTCCAAGCCGATGCCAAAATTCAAACCGCCCGGCGACCTCTAATCGCATTTGCCGAATGGCGGCCCGCCCGGCTACTGGCGAAGGTCGTCCTTGAGCTCCACCCACGGACATTTCGAGCCCGACATGAAGTGAACTTCGGCGGCGCGGCCGGGATCGGTATCGAGGGTGCCCATCCGGAGGCCCAGCACGTTGGGGCTCGCGTCGTTGAGCTTGTAGATGGGTGAGCCGCAGCAGCTCGCGAAGTACCGATGGAATCCCGGGCTCGATTCCCATGTCGACAGAAGATCCTTGCCGTCCACGACTGCAAACTCGCCGGCCCGCATCCCGGCGGTCGTACCGAAGCTCGAACCGGAGTGCTTGCGGCATCGCCAGCAGTGGCAATACGTAATCGGCCCGAGCAGTTGTCCTCGAATCTCGTATCGAAGGCGCCCACAAGCGCATGAGCCTTTCAGCATACGGGCGAAACTAGCGCGCGCTGGCTTGGTTCGCGAGAGTCAACTGAGGCGCAACAGAATCGGCTTAGTGCGGAACCAGCCCAGGCGCCAGCTTTCTGAACATGCCGCTGCCCACCGCGTCCTCCAGACCCTTCCCGTTTAACCGCGGATCGTTGTCCGCGATACACTGCGCCGATACCGCCGCATCCATCGCCACACTCGTGTCCTGCTTGTTGCCCTGGTCGACGTCGCTGTTGGGCGCAAGCTCGGCCTCGTCCTGTGCGGCGTTGATCGCGTCGCGGCGCTCCGCATCACAGTCGGGTTCGGAATCGAAGTGACGCGCCCTCTTCCACTCCGCGAGCGGCGCCGATTGATCGACACCTTGATTGGTCATCGGGGCAGTCATCAGGAACCATCCCGCGATTGAAATTGCTGCGACATGACGAACGCTCATCCGAGATCTCCCCCGCGCGGCTGCGCTTGCGACGCTCGCCAGAATAGACGTTCGCGTGCGATATTCGATTCCTATAAATATTTGACGCAAGCAGATGGAGGGGTGGCCGAGTGGTTGAAGGCACCGGTCTTGAAAACCGGCGGCGGCGTGAGTCGCCCGTGGGTTCGAATCCCACCCCCTCCGCCAGCTATGCAGCGCGGTCAGGCCGTCGTGCCGAGCGGCTACGCGCGCTCGATGCGCTCGCGCTCGCGCGGACTGTTCATCGCTTCCCATAAGTCAGTACGGCGCTGGACGTTCAGCCAGAAGTCGGGAGTATTGCCAAACACGCGCGCCCGGATCAAAGAGGTCGCCGCCGTCACCATGCGACGGTTGTTGCACAACTCGTCAACGTGTTTGCGCTGTACACCCATCGCGTCAGCTAGTGCGGCCTGCGTCAAACCCATCGGCCCCATGAACTCTTCAAGTAGAATTTCGCCGACAGTGGCCGCCGGTTTGCGCTTCGTCATCAACATGGTTCGCCTCATCGATCTTATCGAGATAGATGCCTCAATGTCGACGAAGAGCAGACGCAATCCTTGCCATCTACTTCTGCGCAGCCGCTACAAATTGAATGGATTGTTGTCAGAACTTCGGACTTTCAACCAGCGCAGAAGCTCTCGTCTTCCGCGCCGGTTGACTTTGTTGATCCAGTGATTTGCGAATCGCGATTCGCATTGGCTCGATTAGCGATGCTCATGCCATTCGTGATGATGCCAGCCCCATCCGCCGCCGCCGTAGCCGACGAAGCAGCCGGTTGCGGAAAACATTGCCACTGAAAGCAGAATGGCTTGCGCGATAGCCAATAGTTTACGTTTGTTCATCTTTCTCACCTCGTTTCGACAACTCAGATAGAGTGCATCGACCATGCCGATTGTTCTCCGCCTAATTTTGCGAGGACTTTCCGGCGCTTTGCGTACCGTGTAGTTTTTCCAAGAGGCTGCGTTCCCGACCAAATTGGGAGTTCAATCCGAAAACGTAGATATGCTTGAATAAGTCCGCGACTCGGCTTTCGTGCCTTTAGGAATCGTGCGAAACTCCTGCTCCGCGTGTGTGGAATTGCTGGAGTGATGATGCGCGACGGGCGCCGGGCCGAGGCCGCGGTGCTCGATCGCTTGCAGGCTGCGCTTGCGCATCGCGGGCCTGACGGTCACGGGCGTCATCTCGAAGGTCCCGTCGGCCTGCTCAATACACGCCTTGCGATCATCGATTTGCAGACCGGCGATCAGCCGTTTTACGATCCGCAGGGCGCGGTGCTCGTCGCGAACGGCGAGATCTACAACGACCCTGAACTCCGCAAGCGATTTCCCGATGCGCCATTCAATACCGGCTCCGACTGCGAGTCGCCGCTGCATCTGTATCGGCGCAAAGGACTTGACTTTGTCGACGACCTGCGCGGCATGTACGCCATCGCGATTTACGATCCCGCCACCTCGAAGCTGATACTCACTCGCGATCCGTTCGGCATCAAACCCCTTTACTATGTGGAAACGTCAGAATGCTTCGCGTTCGCATCTGAGGCGCAGGCACTGATCGCGGCCGGACTTGCCGATCGTCAAATCCGTCCGCAGCCGCGCGCTGAACTGTTCCAGCTCAAGTTCAGCACCGGTCCCAATACGATCTTTTCGCAGATCCACCGGATGCTGCCGGGCGAGACACTCGTTGTTAGCAACGGACAGACTATCGAGCGGCGCCGGCGTCGCGCGTTGCCCGAGGGCGGGCCGCTCGAAGTTACCTATGACCAGGCATTTCAGAAACTCGACGAAATCCTGCGCGACAGTGCCGCGCATCATCTGCGCTCGGACGTTCCCTACGGGCTCTTTTTGTCCGGCGGAATCGATTCCTCGACCGTGCTCGCGCTGATGGCGCAGCTCTCGCCTAAGCCCGTCGTTGCGCTGACCGTCGGCTTTCCGGGCAGCCGCGCCGCTGACGAGCGCGCCGCGGCGGAACGAATCGCGCGATCAGTCGGCGCCGACCATCACATGATCGAGATGACCGAGAACGATTTCTGGAATTATGCGCCGCGCGTCGCCGCGGCGCATGACGATCCGACGACCGATCCCGCGACGCTGCCGACCTTCCTGCTCGCGAAGGCCGTAAAAAGCCTCGTCACTGTTGTGCTCACCGGAGAAGGTGGTGACGAGATGTTTTGTGGATACAGTCGCTATCGGCGCGCGAGCTGGTTCGGCGGCGCTTTCAGCCGTCATGCGCGCACGCGCGGCGAATGCGACGGACTCGCTGACGATGCGATGAGCGGATGGCGCGATGGCCTTGCCCGCGCCGAGCGCGAGGAGGCCTTGCCCGGCCGTACGTTCATCCAGCGCCTGCAGGCGGCAGATTGTGCCGAATGGCTGCCCAACGATCTGCTCACCAAGATCGATCGTTGCATGATGGCGCATGGCGTCGAAGGCCGCACGCCATTTCTCGATCCGGTGGTATCGCAATTCGCGTTTCTCTTGCCGGACCAGTTAAAGGCGACGACGCGAATGAGCAAGCGTCTCCTGCGCGATTGGGTGGCGAAGAACATCCCGGCGGCAGAGCCCTACGCGAAGAAGAAAGGATTCAATCCGCCGATCGGCGAATGGATCGCGGCGAAGAAGACGCTGGTCACGAGGATGGTCGCTGAGCAGCCGGGCATCGCCGAAATGTTCTCGCACCAAGAAGTGCAGCGCGCGTTCGCGGATCCTGCAAATCGTGCGCAACCGGCGTGGAGCATGATCTTCTACGCGCTATGGCACAGCCATCATGTGCTGAGCGTTCCCGCCGAGGGAACGATCGAAGATGTCCTCGCGGGTGCTCGCGGCCTGGGCTAGGAAGCGTCCGTCGCGACGCCGTAAACCTGGACTCGCTGCACTCGTCCTTTGACGTGGATTCCGCCGAGGGAATTCCACCTGAACTGTGATTGCGCCGCCGCGCGAGTCTCCTCGCTCACCAGGATCTCGGCGTCGAATTCCTTGGTCGCAGTCTGCAATCGCGACGCGAGATTCACCGTGTCGCCGATCGCTGTAAACTCCATGTGAGCTTCGGTGCCGATATTCCCAACGACCGCGTTGCCCGAGTTGACGCCGATGCCCATCGCGAAGCCGCTGCGGCCCTCGCCTTGCCATTTCGCGCATAGCTGATGCAGCGCGCGTTGCATTTCGATCGCGCTCGCGACCGCGTGCGTTTCGTGGCCCGGGTCTTCGACGATCGCGCCAAATGTCGCCATCATGCCATCGCCGGTGAATTTGTCGATGTAGCCGCCGTTTTTCTGCACCACGGGCACCATCCGCGCGAAGAACTCGCTCAGCACTTCGACGACTTCCTCGGGCCGCCGCGCTTCCGACATCGAGGTGAAATTGCGGATATCGGCGAACAAAACGCTGATGCGCCGCCGCACACCCTTCAGTTCCGGCACCTTGCCGTCGCGCAGTATCTGGTCGAGCACCTCACGCGACAGGTATCCCGAAAACGCCTGCTCGATCATCTTGCGTTCGCGTAAGCCGCGAGTCATCAGATTGATCGCGCTCGCCATCTCCTTGAATTCCACCGTGCCCCGAACCTCCGCCGCTGCCTCGAGGTTCCCCTTGCCTATCGCATCCACCGTCCCGCGCAGGCTGTAGAGCGGGACCGTTACACCGCGAGACAGCATGATTGCCGTGACGATCGCGATCACGACGGTGACCGCGAACGGCGGTGCCAGGTACTTCCAGACGTTGCCGAGCATCGTGTCAGGAGCCCATCCGAGCTTCACCCCCAACTCGGCTATCAGCTTGCCGGAGCGATCGTAAATCGGGGCGAGACCCACATCGTAGCGGAACTGAAAATTATCCAATTGATTATCGAGCCGGTGCAGGTTTTCGAGATTCGCCGCCTGCTGGCCATTGGCGACGAAGGGATCGCCGGCGTGATGTGCGAGGCCGGACTCCTCGCCGGTATCGACGCCATAGACGACCTGCTGCGGATTGTCGCGCGACGGTATCAGGATGAAAATGTGATCGACGTTCACATCCTGTCGGCGATTCGCGTCGCGAATCGCCTTCAACTGGTCTTCGATTTGGGTGTACTGCGGCTTGGCCGCGGTGCCGGCGGATGCGATTTGCGCAATGCTGTCAGCATGGAGCATCAGCGCGCCGGTCGCAGCGATCGAGTGAACCTTGCGATGCACCTCGCGCTGCAGCAGGCGGTTGCAGATGAGATAACTAGCAGCCGCGAAGAGGCTGGTGCTGACGACCACCAACGTCAGCAGCACGATGAACAGTTGTCCGCGATAGGTCATTGCGCGCCGCACCTTTGTCCCGATTCAAATCGAAGGCAGAGACTAGCTCATGCATCGGCGCTGCGTCAGGCGGACGCGCGAGGATTGCCGATGCGCCGTCACTCGTCATAGTGTTCGATTCACAAGGAGCCGACGCGACAGTTATGGCTAATCGCACAATTTCAGTGAAAACGAACGTTGGTCAGGTTCAGGGCGAATGCGATCCGCGCTTCGACGGCGTGCTCGACGTTTTCGTCGAGAATTTTCAAAAGCGCGACGAGCTCGGCGCGAGCGTATGCATCACGGCCGAGGGCCGCACCGTTGTCGATCTTTGGGGCGGCAAGGTCGCGGAGGACGGCCCGGAATGGTCGCGCGACACCGTCTCGATCGTGTTCTCCGCGACCAAGGGCGCATCGGCGATTTGCGCGCATATGCTGGCCGATCGCGGCAAGCTCGAGCTCGACGCTCCGGTTACGCGCTACTGGCCCGAGTTTGGCCAGGCAGGCAAGGAATCGGCCCTCGTCGCGATGATGCTCGATCACTCGGTCGGCCTGCCGCATCTGCGCACGCAGGTGCGGAACGGCGGATTTTACGACTACGAGTACATGATCGGGATGCTCGAGCGCGAAGCGCCCTTCTGGGTTCCCGGCACGCGCAACGGCTACCACGGCATCACGTCGGCGTGGACTGTAGGCGAGATGGTGCATCGCGCGTCTGGCAAGCGCCTCGGCGAATTCTTCCGCGACGAAGTTGCGGGCCCGCTCGGCATCGATTTCTGGATCGGCCTGCCGGAGCAATATGAATCGCGCGTCGCGCCAATGATCTACGCACCGATCACCGACGAAGTGCGTAACAGCCGGATCTCGAAAGCCGCCGTTGCCGATCGCGATTCGCCGCCCTTCTACTTCCTGTTCAACATGGGCGGTTTCAACGTGAACACGCGTGAGGCGCGCGCCGCCGAGATCGGCTCCGCCAATGGAATTTCCAACGGGCGCGGTCTTGCGGGCCTCTATGCTCCACTCGCCAACGGCGGCTCGCTCGGCGGCGTGAAGCTCGTCGGTGCTGACACGCTGACGCGGATGGCGCTCTGTTCGGTCGCAACGCACGACGATGCGACGCTCAAAATCCCGTCGCGATTTTCTCTCGGCTTCATGAAAGCGATGGACAATCGACGCCTCGACAACGCGAAGAACTGCTCACTCATCATCTCGGAGCCGGCCTTCGGCCACGTCGGCGCGGGCGGTTCGATTGGCTTCGCCGATCCGAGTTGCCACATGAGTTTCGGCTACTCGATGAACCGCATGGGCATCGGCATCCTGATGAACGATCGCGGACAGTCGCTGATCGACGCCGCTTATCGCGCGCTCGGATACAAGAGCAACGCCGGCGGAGTCTGGGCCTGAACTGAGCCGGAGCACGACGATGAGTGCGCGCGCCAAATCGAAATCCGCCGAGATCAGGTCGCGGCTGACTCATCCGGTGATCGACTCCGACGGCCACACCATCGAATCGATGGCCGTGTTCCTCGATTACCTCGCCGATGTCGCAGGCACCCGAGTCGTCGAGCGCTTTCCGCTCGCGCTCGAAGATACGTTCGGCGATCCGCGCTGGATGAAATCGAGCCAGGCCGAACGGCGTGATTTGCGCAAGCTGAAACCGACATGGTGGGCGAATCCCGCGCGCAACACGCTCGATCTCGCGACGGCCACGATGCCGAAGCTGATGCACGAGCGCCTCGACGAGATGGGCCTCGACGTATCCGTCGTCTACCCGACGATCGCGCTCGTCACGCTCGAGATCGCCGACGAGGAGATTCGCCGCGCCAGCGCTCGAGCGCTCAACCGGATGAAGGCGGATCTGTTCGGCGAGTTTTCCGATCGCCTCATCGCGGCGGCGACGATTCCGATGCATACCCCTGCCGAGGCGATTGCGGAGCTCGATTATGCGGTCAGAGAGGCGCGACTCAAAGCGGCGATGGTCGCGAGTTACGTGCGGCGTTCGATTCCCAAGGTCGCGCGCGAATTTCCCGGCGCCGCGAAATACACCTACTGGATGGACACCTTCGGCCTCGACAGCGAGCACGACTACGATCCGTTCTGGGCCAAGTGCGTTGAGCTGGGAATCTCGCCGACGTTCCATTCCGTCGGCTACGGATGGGGCGCACGCACCTCGATTTCGAACTACGTGCACAACCATATCGGCAACTTCGCCGCGAGCGCCGACGCGATCTGCAAAGGCCTCCTGCTCGGCGGCATTCCGACGCGATTTCCAAAATTGAAGTTCGGCTTTCTCGAGGGCGGCGTCGCGTGGGCGCGCACCCTCTTCTGCGAGCTGATCGGGCACTGGAAGAAGCGCAACGGCGAGGCAATCAAGCACTACGATCCGCAATCGACCGACCGAAAGCTGTTCAACGAGTTGCTCGCGCGCTATGGCACCGGCACGTTGCACGGCGATGCTGATCGTATTCTCGGACGCGCCAACTATGGCGGCTTCGCGGCGGGCGACCCGGCGCAGATCGATGAATGGCGCCAGAGCGGCGTGCGCTCACCGGAAGACATCCGCGATATTTTCCAGAGGCAGTTTTACTTCGGATGCGAGGGCGACGATCCGCTCACGATGATGGCCTACCGTCCGATGGGCACACCCTTCGATCTGCACCTCAATGCGTTTTACGGCTCCGACATCGGACACTGGGACGTGCCCGACATGAGCGAGTGCCTCGAAGAAACGACGGAGCTCGTTGACCATGGGTTGATGAGCCCGGGCGAGCTGCGCCAGTTCGTCTACGCGACGCCGCTCGAATTCTGGACCGCGAACAATCCGAATTTCTTCAAGGGCACGCGAATCGAATCCGCGATCGCGCGCGCCTAGCTATTCAGCGTCGGCAACGCGGCGCATCGCGCGCAGGGAACCCGGGACGCGCGCCGAATGCTCGGGCGTGACCATCAGTTTGCGCGTCTGCTCGTTGTAGAGCTGCGCGTACACTCCGCCCGTGTGGAGCAGTTCTCCGTGCGGCGCGACCTCAACAATGCGGCCGCGATCGAGCACGACGATAACGTCGGATTCCACCGCGCTCGCCAGGCGATGCGCTATCAGAAACGACGTGCGACCCTTCATCAGGCGCCGCACTGCGTCGTGAATGAGGTTCTCCACCTCGGAATCGAGTCCCGAGGTCGCCTCGTCCAGAATCAATATGGGCGGGTTCTTGAGGAACACGCGCGCGAGCGCGAGGCGCTGGCGCTGCCCCGTCGAAGGACGCAGACCGCCTTCGCCGATCATCGTTCCAAGCTGCTCCGGCAGCGATTCGACAAACTCGCGGATGTTGGCTTGCTCGAGCGCGTGCCACACGTCGTCGTCGGGCGCGTCCGGGCGCCCGTACTGGACGTTCTCGCGAATCGAGGCGCTGAACAGCACGGCATCCTGCGGTACGATTCCGATCGAATCGCGCAGCGACTTGAGCGTGACCGTTGAGATATCGGTGCCGTCGATTCGGATCGATCCCGAGTCGGGCTCATAGAAGCGCGGGATCAGGCTGGCGAGCGTGGTCTTGCCCGCGCCCGAGCGGCCGACGAGCGCGACCGTGGTTCCCGCGGGAACGTGAAGATTTACGTCGTGCAGGATTCGCCGCCGCGCGCCGCCGTCAAGCGGCTGGTAACCGAATGACAGGTTGTCGATCTCGACTTCGCCGCGAGTCGCGCGCAGCTCCGTCGCTCCCGGCTGGTCGCGCACTTCGGGCGTCTCGTCGAAGAAGGTGAAGATCCTTTCGATCGCGGCGAGCGAGCTCGCCACGATACTCGACAACTCCGAGAAGCGTTGCAGCGGCAGGTAGAGCGCCGACAGGTACGCGTAGAAGGCGACCATCGTGCCGAGCGCCATCTTGCCGTGCAGGATGAAGACCGAGCCCGCCCAGATCACCACGAGCGGCGCGGCGCGCGTGATGAACTCGGTGAACATCTGATGCTCGGAAGTGAGCTTCACGTTTTCGATGGTCAGGTCGTAGAGCTCCGTCGTGCGGGTGAAGAACCGCTGCGCTTCCTGCTCCTCGCGGGCGAATGACTTGACGGTCGCGACGCCGGCCACCCGCTCCTGGAGCTCGCCGGAAAACTCCTCGACGACTTCCTGCAGTTCGTGGCTCGCCTTCTTGATGCGCGGCGAAAGGATGCGGATGACGATCACGTAAAACGGCACGACGATCATCGAGATCCACGCCAGCCGCGCGTCGAGCACGAACAGGATCCAAACCACGAGCGTGAGCGGCACGCTGTCGATCCAGATATTCGTCATGGCAGAGCCGACGAAGTTCTGCGCGAGCATGATATCGGCGGTGAAGCGTGACACGATTCCGCCCGACGTCGTGCGATCGAAAAAGGAGTGCGACAAGCGCTGCATATGCCGGAACAGCGCGTAGCGCAGATCAAAGATGAGGCGATGCCCCGCCATGCTCGCCCAGTAGTTGCGATAGTAAGTCGCGAACGCCTGGACGATGAAGAGAGCGAAAAGCGCGGCGGTGAGAGCCTCGAGCCTGCCGGGAGCGCCGGCGCTCAGATGAAGCAAGCTCGCCAGCGACGCGCACCATCCGTCGATCAGACGGTTGACCGGCTCCATCCGCGGTTGCGGTACGAGCAGAACGTCGAAGACGTACTTAAAGGCGAGCGGAAACGCGAGCGGCAGCGTGAACTTGAGCACGCCCATGACCGACCCGCCCGCGACCAGCCAAAGATGCGGCCGCACGTAGCCAAGGAAACGGAACAGCGGCGTGTGCGGGAGATGGCGCGCCAAGAGGCCGCGCCGCCGTTGGTCAGGCTCGTCGACCGCGGACGTGGTCGAATCGGAAGACTCCGGCGTCTCCGGGCGACCGGCTTCTGAAGCAGACCTCGATTGTGGCATGCGGCGGATTTTAACAGCCGCTGAAAGGCCAAAAAAGACCCTCGTGCGAAATCAGAGAGCGCCGATGATCGCGCTCGGCATCCCGTCCCAGGCGCGGCGCTCCTGGTCCATCGGCGCATCGGCGCTGCCGCTCTTCGCGTCAAACATCATCGTTGCGCGCCGCGCTTCGGTGTACGTCGGCCACGCGCCGACGCTCTCGCAACTCGGATTTCCCGTACGCGCGAATGCGAGCCACGCATCCTGCATCGCGGTCGCGAGCCGATCGGCATCCGGACCGCTGCCGGCGAAGGATTTCATGCCGGGCACATTATTGGTGCCGAAAACGAATCCCAGCTCCAGCGCGTGGCACGATCCAAGCCGTCCGCGCAGCGCCGGCGACTTCCACGTGAACAGGTAGCTGTAAACATTTTGTTCACGGCGCGACTTGATCTCGGCGAGCCGGATTCCGGGGATGCGAAACACGCGGTCACTCTCGATCGCGGAGAACAGCTCGGCTGGAGTCGTCGGTTCGCCGCGTCCGGAGCGCGCTTGTTCGTAGGCCGCGATTAGCGCGTCGGCCGCTTCAGGAGCCAGCCGGCGGCCGATCCGCGCGCCCAGGCCCTTACGATCGAGATCAGCGATGCGCGCGTCCATCGAGGCGAACAGCTTCCATTCCTCGGCCGTCGACCCGACCATGATCGAGACACCGGCCGTCGCGCCCTCGGCAACGAGATCGATCGCGGCTTTCGGCAGCGCCGCTCCGTCAACCACCGGTTGATACGCCATCCCGAGTTCAGGGCTGGGCATGCCGTTCGGCAGCAGCGTGCCCTTGAGGAGAGCCTCGGGGGTGAGCCCGTGCAGCTGCTCGGGATGCGCGGGCGATACTCCGAGCGTCTTCAGCACGTGCTCGGCGACATGATTGGCGCGCTGCGCCGAGGTCGCCGTATTGCACGAGCCGCTTTGCGGAATCGCTTTGTGGAACAATCCGCGTGCCGCGGGCGCGGCGAGCAGAGTGCCGACGCTCATGCCACCGGCCGATTCGCCGAAGATCGTCACGTTGTCGGAATCGCCGCCGAACTCGGCGATATTGTCGCGAACCCATTCGAGCGCCGCAATTTGATCGAGGATGCCCTCGTTGCCCGTCGAAGGGATCCTGCCATTGGTGATGTCCGATAGGCGCAGGAAGCCCAGCGGTCCCAGGCGATAATTGATCGTTACGACCACGGCGTTGCCGCGCTTGGCGAGCGTCGCGCCGTCGTAGATCTCTTGCGAGCCGGAGCCGATGGTGAAGCCGCCGCCGTGAATCCAGAGCATCACGGGGCGCGGCGCGCCGCTCGTGCCGGGCGTCCAGATATTGAGGTAGAGGCAATCCTCGGACATCTCACCGTTCACGGTCATCGCGGTGAGGGCACCGATCTGGGCCCGGTTCTGATGGCCCACCGGAGCGAAGCTGCGCGCATCGCGCGTGCCGCTCCACGCCGCCGCCGGTGTCGGCGGCATCCAACGCAGCGCTCCCGCCGGCGGAGCCGCATACGGAATGCCCTTGAACACCAGGAGACCGTCCTGATCGATTCCTTCTGTTCTGCCGGCGCGCGTGGTCACCGTGTTGCTCATTTGCTTTCTCTCCAAACAAGTCTTACTCGATACTCGCAAAATGACGCGCGAGATAACAAGCCGCGCGAGGCGGCCGGGTGCGAAGTTGCAAAACGCACTTTATACCTAAGCGTCGAGTTGAAGCTGACGCAGCATTTTGTCATGTCCTTATTTCGGGATTAGGATCGTAGATGAAGAAACGCATTGATGGGCGAACCGCCAAAGGCCTGCGCCTCAGAGAGCAGGCTCACGAAAGTATCCTGAACGCATATATAGACCTCATCCGCGGCGGAGTTCCTGCGCCGACCGCGCGCGAAACTGCTGAACGGGCGGGAATGTCGCTGCGCGCAATCTTTAACTATTTTTCCGATCTGCGCGCGCTCAGGCTCGCGGCATTCAATCGGATGCAGGCGCAGAGCAGTGAATTCTTTGCCGATGAGATACCTGATCGCGCGTCTGCCGCCGAAAGGCTCGAGCGATTCATCGATACTCACATGCGGCGGCTCGAATTCGTCACGCCCTTTCACCGGACTGCGGCAATGGTCGAGAACGTCGAGCCCGATGTAGCACAGGCTATGAAAAAGGCGCGCGATGCGGCGGGTCAGCAACTCGCTAAAGCACTCGGCTCTACGTTGAAGTCCTTCTCTCCCAGCGAAAAACGCGAGCTGCTCATGAAACTGCATGTCGTCTGTTCATGGGCGTGCTGGGAGATGCTGCGAGGCCACTATCAACTGCCTCCCAAGCGAGCGCGCGCGATCGTCACCGATGTGGCGATGGCAGTCATGGCCGCCGCCGAGCGCAAAGCGCAGACGCGCTAAATCCGCTTCAGCCTTTGCGCCACATTTTAGTTGCATTATTAATGCAGGCTTTTGCACCTATAGTTAATTATATCTTGAGGGCGCTAGAGCTGCGCCGGCGGAGCATGCGATGGAATATATAAGGGCGCGCGTCTTCAGTTCGTGACGCATATCGCTCGAGCATCGAGGCTCAGGAATTTATGATTGGAAAGCGCAGCACGAATTCGGCGCCCGCTTGAGCACGATTGCGTGCGCTGATGCCCCCGCCGAGACGAGTCATCACATCCTTCGCCATCGAGAGGCCGAGTCCGCTGCCGCTCGGCTTGGTAGTGAAAAACGGCTTGAAGATCGACTCGACATGTTCCGTCGGAATTCCTTCGCCCTCATCGGCGATGACAATTTCGACTGCCTCGCTGACGGTGCTGCTGACCGTTATCGTTCCGCCTTCCGGCATCGCATCGCGCGCGTTTAGCAACAGGTTGGCAAATACGTGCTTCAGCTCTGTAGCCAGTCCCGAAATTGGCGGGAGCGCATCCGGCAACAGGCATTCGATTCGAATTCGACCGCCTAGCACGGTCGGCACCCTGATGACTACATCGACCATGTCGATCGATTCGCGGACCAGCACGCTGAGATCGATCGAGCGAGGCTCGCCCTGCTGGCCTTCGCGGACGAAATTTTGCACCCCACGCACGCGGTCGGCGGCCGCGTTGATCGATCTGATCGCCGCATCAACGTCTTTGACCAGATCGGGATCGGCCTTGGCGCGAAGAATGTCGAGCCTGAGCCGGGCTGCGTTGAGATTGTTACCGAGGTCGTGCGCGAGCCCGGAGGCGAGCTCGCCGAGCGCGCGCAGCCGTTCATTCGAGTAGCGCTGCTCCTGGACCTTCTGCAATTCGAAGAGTCCGCTGATTTCGCTAGTGAGATCGATCGCGATGGCGCCGAGATGTCGCTCGCCGTCGATGTCGACTGGAAAGCGGAGCACGAAGGCGAACTCGCGACCGCCGCGACGCATCACCAGGTCCGTCGTCTGGATCGGCTGGCCGCTCGTGAGTACCGCGAGGTCGTTCCTTCTGAACGCGCGCGCGAGTTCCGGGAAAAGCTCTTCGTCGCTCGATCCAATCCATTGCTCGCGGGGTATGTCGAAATCGGCCACCAGACGATCGTTCACATAGACGTAGATTCCATCGGCGTTCTTAACCCAGATGCGCGCGGGAACGCTGGGCGTGAAGGGCGACAACAAAGCAACTATGCGAGCTGGATCGGAGGGCATTCGATGCCTACACCAGTCGAGTTGGCCGGACGGAAAATCATTTTCGGGCACGCGTCATTTTATGTACAGCGAAGGTTTCAGCTCAGCTGTATCGCAAAACCTGGTCGATGCGCTCGAGGTTGATGGGCTTTGCGAGTACGTCTACAACCAATTTGCGGCGCGGATCGCCTTGCGGGACTTCATTAGCCCATCCGCTCAGCATGAACAACCGGGCTGGAATTTTCAGGTCGGAAATCTTCTCGGCAACCTCCCAGCCGTTCATATCAGGCATCCCGATATCGCAGATGATCGCATCGAACTGGACACCCGAGCGCAGCAACTCCAGCGCATCCTGGCCGCCCGACGCGATCGACACCGCGTAGCCACGATACTCGAGCGCGTCTTTCATGCTGTCGAGATTGTCATGATCGTCATCGATGACAAGGACGCGCATTGCGCCAACCGGCGGCTCACGCGTAAAAATGGCGCGCTCGCTCGGATAATCACGAGCGACAGGAAAGATCAACATAAATACGGCGCCGCCGCCGATCCGGTTACTAGCGCCGATACTGCCGCCAGTTCGCGCCATCACGCTGGCGGCAAATGAAAGTCCAAGCCCGCTTCTTGGCTTGGGCTTGGTGGTGAAAAACGGCTCAAATATTTTATCCAGACTGTCGGTCGGAATTCCCGTCCCGCGATCGGCGATCGCGACCTCGATTTGCCCCTGATTGATCTCCGCACTCACTTCGACCATGCCGCCGTCGGGCATCGAGTCGTGCGCATTGGTGAACAGATTCGTAAAAATCTGCTCGACATCGGAGCCGAGCCCGAGGACCGGCGGCAAATCCGCATGCACCTGCGACAAATCGATAGTGACCCCTCGTTGAGTAAAGGTCGAACGGGCAGCCTCGGCTGCCTCCTGGATGACGCGGTTCAAACCGAGCGGCTGAAGCTGCGGCTCGCGGTGCGACCTGACGAATGTCTGCAGACGCGCTACACTGGCCGCGGCGCGCGCCAGCAGTTCGCTCAGCTTGTCGATTTGAGGCCGCGAGGGCGCATTCGCATTTTCCCTGATCGTCCACAGCCGCAGGGAAATGGCGTTGAGCGTATTATTGAGATCATGGGCGAGGGCGGACGAAAGCTGCGCGATGGACCCGAGCCTTTCCTGCCGGATCAGCTCCTCGCGCATCCGCTTCAGCTCGTCTTCGGCCTCGATCCGCGAGGTAATGTCGAACGACACGCAGCCGATCAAGGTTTGTCCGTCGATCCGGATCGGAAATTTGCTAACCAGGAAGTGGCGGGTTGAGCCCGAGCTCGTGAGGCTTTCGGTCTGGACCAAGGGGGCGTTAGTCGCCAGCACGATCTGGTTGCCCTGGAGCATGACGCGAGCAGTTTCGGGCTCGAAGAGCTCCTCGGGGCTTTTGCCTACGAATCCGCCGGCCGGCAAACGCAGTTCGCGTTGAAAGTGCCGATTGGCAAACTGGAAGCGGCCATTTGAGTCCGCGATCCAGTGAAAGCCTGGAAAATTTTCTGAGAAGGCACGGAAGCGCTCTTCGTTCTCGCGCAGTTCCTGCTCGGCGCGCTTCTGCTCGCTGATATCCTGCGTGATTTTAATGAAGCCGCGCAGGACGTGATTTTCATCGTAGTTCGCGCTGAGAACCACCCGCGCCCAGAAGCGGGTGCCATCTTTGCGCATCCGCAAACCCGTGTCTTCGACGCGCCCCTCGGTCTTGGCGCGGCGCATCACCTCCGCGGGCCATCCGCGCGCGATATCCTCCGGGGTGTAGAAAATCGACCAGGGTTTGCCGATGACTTCATCAGCGGTGTAACCCTTTATTCGCTCTGCCCCGATGTTCCAGCTCGTGACCAGACCGGCCGAGTCGAGGGTAAAGATGGCATAATCGCGGACGTTCTCGACGAACAGACCGAGCAAGGCGCGCGCGGAATCGGGCGCCCCGCCAGCGGGCCCCCCTGCCGGCGGGGAGTCAGAACGCTCGGGTTTCATTCTCCAAGGTCCGCCTTAAGCCGATCGGTGGTGAAACCTGCGCTGCGAAGGTGCATCTGCCTGATTAACATGCTCTCGTCCGAGCCTAATAGTCCCACATAGCCAACACAAGTTTGGTCGGCGGAGAACTGCCGCAGGGGCAGGCAAAGTTCGCGTTTATTTCAGACGAAGCTGCGGACTTCGGGCCGGCGCATCTTCCACAGAAAACCGTCCATGTGGAAATGCACCAGCGATTCGAATACCGCGTAATAGAAATACCACCGAGCGCCGCTCAGACCGAGGAATGAAACAGGATCTGCATCGACGAAAAACTTGTAGCCCCACAGCACCTGGAAGAATCCAATCGCCACGAACGCTGCCGTGAAGAGGAAGTACCAGGAGAGCGAATGCGAGAGCAGCCGCTGCATCACTGGCGGTGCTTGCCGCGGCCGATTGTAGAATCGCCGCTGGAACGCCCAGACGAAGACCATGTACTCAACGGCATGGCTGAAGGCGAAGGCGATAACCGCATTCATTGGATTCGCCCAGAAGAGCGCGGTCGAGATCAGCGTCGTTCCGATCGCAGCCGAGAGCCGTGCGCGATTGCGAAGTCGCTGCGTGCGCCATTCATGATACAGCCAGAGTCCAACTCCACCCGCCGCGATCAATATACTTGGTATCAGGAGAAGCGTTTCGTACTTCTCCATGAATGCGACTACCGCGGAGAGCACGTCATAGAGGTCGGTGCCATAATCGAGAAGTTGCTCTTTGTTTTTTGGGACCGCGTAAGTGAAGTAGAGCGGAATCCAACAAAGTAGAAAGTACTTATCAACCCATCCTGGCGTCTTCGTTGCGGCCGCGGGTTCTTTGGCCAGATACAGCCGCAGAATGCCGAACTTCTGCATGTAGGTATGCCAGATATTCCAAAGCAGCGAGAAGGTCACAATTCCAATCAGTATCCGGCTCAGCAGCGAGCCGCGATCCTCATGGATCACGAACAACGGCGTCGCGGCAAAGAGCGCGATGCACAACAAAGGAAACCAGGTCAGCTGCCGCTGGTATTGGCGAAATACACTGCCGTCGAGGTAGGCATACGGCAATCCGTAATGGCGATGCGCGAGGTTCGCGCCCATCATTACGGCGTAAACATAGAACCGCAGGTCGTCCCAACCGGTTAGCAGAAACGGAATCAATAGCCAGATCCAACTGAAGTGATACGCGGCCATGTCGATCGCGGGCGACGTATGCCACACGCGGCTGGGCTGGCTGGGATCGGGAGGGAGAACGAAGCGCCGCCAGAAGCTTGGCTGAAATTGCTCCGCGGTTAGCGCTTGAACATTGGCTGCCATGGAAACGATGGCGCCCCGACCGTCATCCAATGTGCCACAAGGCTCTGCGATAGCAAACAGCGCGGCGCGAAATCCGGAGTCTCGGCTCCATAATGGATTTGCCTGACTTCCGTTTTTCCGGATTTGGCAAAAGAAAACGAGCCCCAGACCTGGCTCAGGGTGCGATCGTGGGACTCCAATGATCTACGAGGAGGCGAAGGCATGAAGATCGTGATTATCGGCGGCACCGGACTTATCGGCTCGAAGACCGCCCCTATCCTGCGTCAACGCGGTCACGAGGTCATCGCGGCCTCGCCCAAAAACGGCGTCAACACCGTTACCGGCGCGGGACTCAAAGAAGCCTTGGCTAGCGCGCGAGTGGTGATTGATCTTGCCAATTCGCCTTCATTTCAAGACAAGGCGGTGCTGGAATTTTTTGAGACTTCAGGCCGCAACCTTCATCCGGCGGAGGCCGCAGCAGGCGTCCAGCACCATGTCGCGCTCTCGATTGTCGGCACTGACCGGACGCCGGACAATGGCTACTTCCGGGCGAAGGTCGCCCAGGAAAGACTGCTAAAGGCGTCCGCCATCCCCTACACGATCATCCGCTCGACCCAGTTCATGGAATTCCTCGGCGGCATCGCGGATTCAGGCGCCGATGGAAACAAAGTCAGAATATCGCCCGGCTTGTTCCAGCCTATCGCGGCGGACGATGTTGCTCCGATCGTTGCGGATGTTGCGCTCGCAGCCCCGCGAAACGGCATCGTCGAGATCGCCGGCCCGGAACGAGCGCCATTCAACGAAGTTATCGCCCGCTATCTGAAGGCAGTCTGCGATCCGCGGGAGGTGGTGTGCGATCCCGAGGCTCGCTACTTCGGCGGTCTGGTCGAGGAGCGCTCGCTGATACCGCTCGGCGAAGCGCGGCTCGGTCGCATCTCTCTCGACGAATGGCTCCGGCGGTCAAAGGCTCGCGCCTAGTCCCGCCATCCGCCTCTCGTCCTCGCGAACCCGGATGAAAGACAAAAGTGGCGGCGGCTGGTGTTGCCCAAGGATCGCCAACGGATCGGTGACTAGCTTCCAGCAGCGTTTGGTGGACCGGCGGGCGGTTGATAAAACACGCCCGCTACTAGTGATTGCTGCTGACGAAAGGTCACCGAGAACGACTAAATCGTAGCCAGACACGGCCATTTTCGCTATACCAGCGAATTGGCAACAGAATTCAAAGTAGAAACCCCGGATCACACAAAGCTCTGGATAGCACAGAGCATCGATTTGGCCACGTCTTGAGGCGGTATAAATATGCTGCGATTACGCTCGTGTGTCCCTGGATTGAAATTGGTCTGGATGCTCGCGTTGCTCGCGATTCCGGCTGGAGCAGGCGCGGCGACTGACTGCGATCTTTCCAGCTACACCAAGCTCTCGACCATCACGGCCTGCCTCGGAGCGGGCAGCTCATGCACGATCAGCACGCCAGTTTATGTCGATACCAACTTTACGCGGGTGAGCGGTAGCCAGCCGCTGGGTGCGATCACGATCAGCAGCGGCGGGGCCCTGGCTTTTCCGAACGCCAGCAGGCGAGTGGAGGTTGGCAACATAATCGTCAATGGCGGAACGCTGCAGGTCGGCGCAACCTCTTGTCCGATTAGCGAGGCCAATCTTACCGAGCTGGATTTCTACGGAACCAACCCAGGAACTTTAACCTGCGGTGCTAACAGCGCCGACAACGCCTCGCTTTTCAACAAGGGCATCTGCTTCGTTTCAGGAACGTTATCGATCGTCGGCGCCAAGGGTATCGAATCGACCACTACAACCAATAGGCAACTGACCACCGGCCTCGAGGGATTGAATGGCATACTGTCAACCGTCCTGGGCGGCACGGCGGCCAATCCTGGAACCAGCTGGACTTATCTGCGTTGTCCTGCGGGGCCGACCAACACCTATGGCGCCGGAAATGGCCTCGCAGCCCCAGTGCAGGGCAGCACTGCGCAATGTCCAGGCAGCGCGACGACGCTCGCAATCCAGGGGAAATCGGGCTGGGCTCAGAATGATTGGATCGTCGTGGGAGGCACTGGCTATGCGGACGACGAGGCCGAGTTTGTCCAAATCGCGCTGATCAGCACCGGCGTTGATGGGAACGACACCATCATGCTGAAGACTCCACTAGTTCATTATCATTTCGGCGGCGCAGCGCCATCCGCAGCCACTGGCAGATGCGTCGCGGGCGATGGCAAGACAGTGGAGCCGGCCGCGTTCTGTGCGAATGCGACCTTCAATTACGGCGTTGATGAACGGGCCGAGGTCGGCTTGATTTCCCGCACCGTGCTGTTGAGCGGTCGCCAAGCGTGGGAGGCGAGAGCCCGCTACGAAGCAGGGGCGACGATCGTCGAGACTGCCAGCACCGGCCAAACGGCTCAGACCTTCCTGTTCCAGGCGACGGCGGGCACTTCCGGCACGGCAATACCGAGCTTTCCGACAACCGTGGGTGGAACAGTCAGTGACGGCTCGGTGGTCTGGACCAATAAGGGCAACACGGGAGTGGCCGGCGATATCCACTGGGGCGGCGAAATCCGCCTGCTGCCGGGGGCGGCAGCAGCCAATTCGGTGAAAATCGAAGGGGCTGAATTCGAGGAATTTGGCAAGGACCAGCTCAGTTCATATCCAATTCATTTCCACATGTTAGGCAAGGTACCTCCGGTGGCTCAGGGCGGCCCGCTAGTCGCCTACAACAGTATTCATCACAGCTACAACAAGTGCATCACGGTCCACATGAGCGATGGGGTTGCAATTACGGGCAACGTTTGTGCGCGAATCGTGGGCCATATGTTCTACCTGGAGTCGGGGCAAGAGACCGCCAATACGTTTACAGACAACCTTGGCCTCGGCGCGATGAATAACGCCTTGGCGATTTCCAATTCCGAAAAGCCCCTGTTTTGGAGCGGGGACAACCTGGCGTCGAATTCGTTGCGACCGCTCAGCTATGACGAATTCAATATTCCTTACACCGAAGATCCTTCGGTGCCGCACAACGGTCCGTCCTCTGGTTTCTGGATCAGTAACGCAAATAATAGCTTTAGCGGCAATTCGATCGGCGGATGCCAAGGCAGCGGGGTCGGCTACTGGTACGAGGAAAGTACCTTTAGCCAGTTCCAGCCCTTTGGCACTTTTAACAACAATCGGACTCATGGGTGCCAATACGGGTTGCT
>Ga0335073_10002315_pt1 | contig 26013 bp, 27 predicted proteins | sample Lox_Sample_22_FD_207093 | JGI IMG/M metagenome (GOLD analysis project Ga0335073, IMG submission 207093) | Soil microbial communities from Loxahatchee National Wildlife Refuge, Florida, United States - Lox_Sample_2.2 | ecosystem: Environmental > Terrestrial > Soil > Wetlands | place: USA...
CTCGAACCCGGAGCTCGGCCGAGCGGCGGCGCGCGAGGAGTACGACCGGATCAAGGCCATGCTCCGCGGCTCCGACATGGTGTTCATCGCCGCCGGCGCCGGCGGCGGAACGGGCACCGGCGCGGCGCCGATCGTCGCTCAGATCGCCCGCGAGCTCGGTGCGCTGACGGTCGGGATCGTCACCCGCCCGTTCCAGTTCGAGGGCTCGCGCCGGCGCGACCAGGCCGAGTCCGGGATCGCCGATCTCTCCGAAGAGGTCGACACGCTGATCGTCGTGCCCAACAACCGGCTGCTGTCGGTGCTCGATCGCAACGTCTCGATGGTCGAGGCGTTCCGCGTGGCCGACGACGTCCTGCGTCAGGGGGTCCAGGGCATCTCCGATCTGGTGACGCTCCCCGGGCTGATCAACCTCGACTTCGCGGACGTGCGCACGATCATGTCCAGCGCGGGTACGGCACTGCTCGGGATCGGGATGGGCACGGGCGAGCGGCGCGCGATCGAAGCGGCCGAGCGGGCCGTCTCCTCGCCCCTGCTCGAGACGAGCATGGAGGGCGCGCGTTCGATCCTGCTGTCGATCACCGGCGGGCCGGACCTCTCGCTGTGGGAGGTCAACGAGTCGGCCAAGGCCGTCGCCGAGGCCGCGCACCCCGACGCCAACATCATCTTCGGCGCGATGGTCGACGAGAAGCTGGCCGACCACGTGTGGGTGACGGTGATCGCCACCGGGTACGGGGATGGGCGGGTCCGCCCACGTGACGTCGGACGCGCGGCTCCCGCCGCCGAACGGCCGGCCGATCGTGGCCCGTCGCTTCGCGAGCCCGCGGGCGAGCCGCGTGTCAGCCGCGTGCGCCAGCGCTCCGGGGTGCTGGATTTGGACGTCCCGGAGTTCATTCCCCGTAGATAGGGCTGGCCGGTCGTTATGGCCGAGCCGCTGGGCGTGATCGCCGCCGGCCACCCGGTGTGCGCGCAGGCCGGCGCGGACGCCATGCGCAGCGGCGGAAACGCGGTCGACGGCGCCCTCGCGGCGATGCTGTCGTCGTATGCGTGCGAGCCGCTCCTGACCAGCCTCGGCGCCGGCGGCTACATGCTCGTGGTCGAGCCCGGGGAAGAGCCGGTGCTGCTCGACTTCTTCATCGAGGCGCCGGGGCGTGGGGCGGACCCCGCGGCCCGCGCCGAACTCGTGCCCGTGAGCGTGTCGTTCGGCGACGCCGTCCAGGTGTTCAACATCGGGCCGGCGTCCGTCGGTACGTATGGCATGGCGGCGGGCGTGTGCGAGGCCTCGGCGCGGTTCGGACGGATCCCGCTCGCGGAGCTGGTCGCGCCGGCGGCGCGGCTCGCCCGCGACGGCGTGGCGATGAATCGAGCCCAGGCGTACGTGATCGAGATCCTGGCCGGGATCGTGACCTCGACGCCGGAGTGCGCGGCGCTGTTCGCGCCTGATGGTCGGGTTGTGCAGGCGGGCGACGTCGTGCGTCAGCCGGAGCTCGCCGACGCCCTGGAGCGGCTCGGGGGCGAGGGCATGGCGCCGTTCTACACCGGCGACATCGCCACGGCCATTGTCTCGTGGCTCGCGGAGCGCGGCGGGATCGTCACCGCCTCGGACCTGGCGTCGTACACGGTCGTGCCGAGGGAGCCGATCCACGCGGCATATCGCGGGCGCGACGTCGTCACCAACCCGCCGCCGTCCGCGGGCGGGATCCTGATCGCGTACGCGCTCGCACTGCTCGATCCGGATCCCGGACCGCCCGACGTCGTGCGGCTGGTGGACACGATGGAGCGGACCCAGACCGAACGGACGCCGGAGTTCCTCGAGGGCCTCGACGATCCCGAGTTCGTCCAGCGATTCCTCGCGCGGCGTTCCCCGCTCGGGTCGACGACCCATGTCGCGGTACTCGACCGGGAAGGGTGGGCGTGCTCGGTGACATGCTCGAACGGGTCGTGCTCGGGCGTCATCGTGCCCGGGACGGGCGTCCACCTGAACAACATGCTCGGCGAGCAGGACCTCAACCCGCTCGGCTTTCACCGCCACCCGCCGGGACGCCGGTTGCCGAGCATGATGTCCCCGACCGTCGTTCTGCGCGGCGGCGCACCCGAGCTCGTGCTCGGCAGCGCGGGCTCCAACCGAATCCGCTCGGCGGTCCTCCAGACGATCATCCGCGTGATCGACGACGGGTCAGAGGCGGGCGACGCCGTGCGGGCGCCACGGGTCCACTTCGAGGACGGCATCGTCTACGCCGAGCCCGGGATCGACACCGCCGCACTCGAGCGCGCCGGCCGGGCGATCGGTCAGTTCCGCGAGCTCAACCTGTTCTTCGGTGGCGCACAGGCGGCCGCGCGCGACGAGCACGGCCGCTTCTCGGGGGGTGGGGATCCGCGGCGCGGCGGCGCGGCGGTTGTAGTTTCGGGTTGATGTTGTCGAGGGTTCGTCTTGCCGTCGCGTCCGTTCTGGTTACGGCGCTGGTGGCCGGGTGCGGGTTCGACGTGGAGGAGCCGGATCTGTTCCTCGTCACTCGCACCGGTGCCCATGGTCAGAAGCTGTCGCTGCTCGTGAACGACGGCGGAACGATCTCGTGCAACGGGGCCAAGCCGATAAATCTGCCGGACCCGTTGCTGCTGCAGGCCCGCGATCTCGCGACCAGCCTGAACACCGATGTGGGCAACAAGCTCCGATTCCCGCCAAGCGCGCGGAGCGTGTACTCCTACACGGTGAAAGTGCAGAACGGCACTTTGTTTTTTCCGGACACCGCGGCGGACTCGCGGAAGGAATTGGCCGATCTGGAGTTGTTTGTAGTACAGGCCGCCGCGAACCCTTGCGGCCTAAGTCCTTGAAGATTTTCTTAGCCGTGCCACTTGGCTAGAACGACCGGTACCGTCCACGCTCGTGATCAACGTCGCCGCCACCACAGCAGCCCACATGACGACCTTCCAGGCGATCGTGCTCGGCGTGCTCCAGGGCGTCACCGAGCTGTTCCCGATCTCGAGCCTCGGACACACCGTCATCTATCCCAACCTGTTCGGGTGGAGCAACATCGTCTCCTGGCAGTCCCAGTCCGAGTCGCCATGGCTGGCGTTCGTGGTAATGCTCCATGTCGGGAGCGCGGTCGGACTGTTGATCTACTTTTGGCGAACATGGCTCGACGTCATCGGCGCCTTCTTCGCGACGCTCCGTAAGCGCCGGATCGAGACCTCGACCGAGCGGTTGGCGTGGCTGATCATCGTCGCGACGATCCCGGTCGGCATTCTCGGGCTCGTGGCCGAGCATCCCGTGCGGGTGGCGCTGGCCAAACCGCTGTACGCCTCGATCTTCCTGGTCATCAACGGCCTGATGCTGCTCGGCGCCGAGCGTTACCGCAGACGCGCCGAGGTTCGCGCGCTCGCCGAGCGCGAAGGGATGAAGCGCGACGGCGGCCGCCGGCTCGACACGCTCGAGTACAAGGAGGCCGGCATCATCGGGTTCTTCCAGAGCTTCGCGCTGATCGCCGGACTGAGCCGTGACGGAATCTGCATGGCGACCGGTCTCGTGCGCGGGCTCGACAACGAGGACGCCGCCCGGTTCGCGTTCCTGCTCGCGACGCCGCCGATCCTCGCCGCCGGCCTGCTGAAGTTCTCAGACCTCACTGGTCCGCTGGGCGCCGGCATCCGCGGGGACGCCGTGATCGCGGCTATCGCCGCGGCGATCACCGCGGTGTTCACCGTCCACTTCCTGATGCGTTACTTCAAGACGCGCACGCTCACCCCGTTCGGGATCTATTGCATCGTGTTCGGGGCGGCGATGGTCATCTACAACGCGTAGGCGAGGGGCTTCGCCCGATGTCTCCCTGGCATCCCTCAACGACCACGGGGGACGCCAGGGAGACATCCAGGCTCGCCCATCAGCTGGGGCAGACCGTCCGCTTCCGGTCGGGCCGGATCTTCGTGCCCGGGCGCCTAGGAACCTGCATAACGTGCCAAAGCCCGCCCCGCGCCGGTTACCAAGCGCACATAAGCATCCACAGCATGCTTATGTGCGCTCGGCGGCCGCGCGGCGGGGTGGTTTGCGACGTTTTACATGGGGCGCGCGGGGGGGTGGAGCGGTGGCGCGCGCGGGGCGCGGACCGGGTCGTCAGCCCGTAGTCTCCGATGATCAGCTGGCGCCGAAGCGGACCTTGCCGTTGGAGCGAGCGCGCTCCTGCACCTTGTCGACAAGCTCCAGCCGCTTGATCGCCGCGCGGAACAGCCGCGTCACCAGCCGCAGACGGGCGTTCTCCGAGCGCATGTCGAGCAGGCCCTGCTTGGCGTCGAGGCCGAAGTCGACCGTGGCGGCCATCGCGTAGGCGCTCATGCCGGCGAGCTCATCGGCGTCGGGCTCGCGGTCGGTGGCGCGCTTGACGAGCTCGGCGTAGGCCTCGTGTGCGCCGCGCGCGAGGTCGCCATCGATCTCGTCGTCGCGGTCCTCGACGAACTCGATCACGCCGGCGGGATAGGGGAGGTGACCCTGGCGCTCGAGCACGCGGAATGGCCGGGTGCCGCGCACGATCAGGTTCATCTGCCCATCCTCGAGGCGTTCGAGCACCTGATCGATCGCGCACGCGCAGCCGACCTCGCGCAGACCGTCGTCGGACAGCCACACGATCCCGAACTCGCGCTCGGACCCGATGCAGTCGTCGATCATCGTCTTGTAGCGCTCCTCGAAGATGTGCAGCGGGATCAGCTCTCCGGGAAGCGCCACGATCCCGAGAGGGAAGAGCGGGAACTCGGGCGATGGGCCTTCGGGCATGCGCCCCGTTCAGTCTACGGACGGCGTGCGGTGACGAGCAGGTTGTAGAAGATCGCCGGAGGCAGCACGGGCTCGAGCAGCCGCTCGTCGACGCGCTGGAGCAGCAGGTAGCCGCGGAACGCGTACTGGCGCCAGAGCATCGGCACGTCGGCCGGATCGGCGGTTGCCTCGAGCCCGCGGTTGAACCATCCGAACCAGTTCGCGAGCAGTTCCTCGCCGCGGACGCGTATGTCGTCGAAGCCGGCGCCGCGGGCCAGCCGCGCGAGGTCGTCGGGCGCGAACGCGTGGATGTCGACGACCTGTTCGAGCCGGTGATCCGCCGCTCCGTTCGTCGATCCCGGATCGGGGGGCGGCGGCGGCACGGGTCGCGCCCTGAGCACGCGGCGCCAGGCCGGCGCGAACCTGTACGCGCCCCGCTTGGGGAATGCCGCGATCCGATCGCCGACGCGCGAGGGCTCGCCGGCGAACAGGATCCGGCCACCGGGCTTCAGGACCCGGTGGAACTCCTCGAAGGCACGCGTGAGGTCCGGAAGGTGATGGAGCACGGCGTGGCCGATCACGAGGTCGAAGCTCTCATCCGCGAACGGCAGCGACTCCGCGTCGGCGCGGAGGCTCTTCACGCGCAGCCCCAGCCGTTCGGCGTTCGCGGATAGCGCGCGCACCATCCCCGGCGAGATGTCGGTGCACGTGGCGTCGCGCACGATCCCGGCGCGCATCAAATTCAGGCTGAAGTAGCCGGTGCCGGCGCCGACCTCGAGCGAACGGCCGAATCCGCGCTCGAGTGCCGCCGAGCCAAGCACCTTGCGGAGCTTCCCGACGACCTGGCCCTGGCCGACCTCGCCGAAGTCGATCCCCCACTTGGAGTCGTAGCTCTCGGCCGCCACATCGTGGTAGCGCGTGTTGACATCGCGGATCTCGTCCGCGCTCCGCTGTGCGTCGCTCCGCATCGGTTCGCTTCGCAGCGCCTCCATAGCGGCGCCACGTTACCGTAGGGCCCGCGCCGGTGAGCCTCTACGTACAGCAGAACCAGCCCCCGGGAGTACCTCCGCTCGAGCTGACCGGAGAGCGCACGCTCCCCGACGTGCCGGCCGAGAATTACTGGTACCGCCGCCATCTGGCGGTGTACGAATGGATCGCGGCCCGGGTCGCCGGCGGCACCGTGCTCGATATGGCGTGCGGCGAGGGCTACGGCTCCGAGGTGCTGTCTCGGAGAGCCGCCCGAGTCGTTGGCGTCGACGGCAATCCCGAGGCCCACGAACACGCGAAGCTCCGGTACACCCGCCCCAACCTCAGCTTCGAATGGGGCGCGGTCGAGACGTACGGCGAACCCGCCGGCTTCGACGCCGTGGTATTTCTGCAGACGATCGAGCACGTGATCGACCCGCCCGCCGTGCTCACCCATTTCCGAAGGATTCTCTGGCCCGGCGGCGCCGTCTACGTCTCGACGCCGAACGTGCTGAAACTGGCGCCGGCGGGGCAGGCCAAGTCAGACAACCCCTGGCACCTGCGCGAATACCGCGCCGGCGAGTTCACCGAGTTGTGCCGCGGCGTTTTCAACGACGTCGAGATGCTCGGCCTGTTCCACGCGCGCAAGCTCCGCGTCCACGAGCTGGCGTTGAAACTCGGGTGGGATGCGGTCCACAAACGCATCGGCATCACCCGGCGGTTCTACGACTGGTTCACGCCGGCGATCGCCACGAGCGACTTCGCGCTCGAGCCGGCGCGGCTCGACCAAGCCCTCGATTTCCTCGCCGTCTGCCGCGACTGAGCCGCGCATGGATATCGCGCCGGCTGGGTAGCCTGCCGCGACAACCTAATTACTGGGCAATTGGCATCGGAAGGCAGGGTCCGCTGTGTCACGTCTATCTCTCGGCCGAGGCGTCGTCGCCGCTGCATGCGTCGCGCTCGTCCTCGCGCCGGCCGCGTCCGCGCGGCGCGCCACGAACCGCGTGTGGTTCCCACACGACGTGCTGGCGCTGGGCTACGCGACCAACCTCGGACCGGCGAACCCGTCCCAGGTCATGTCGATCGGCATCGGGTTCAAGGACCCGAAGCCCGCCGGCGAGGCGGCGCTCGCCCGGGCGCAGCAGAACTCGGCGAGCCCGAGTTACCAGCACTTCCTCACGCCGTCGCAGTTCGACTCGCGCTTCGGAGTGTCGAAGGCCGCGTTCAACCGGATGCTGGCGTGGCTCAAGCAGGGCGGGGCCACCGTGCTCGAGACGTCGGGCGCGCGCAACTACGTCGAGGTGAACGCGACCGTCAAGCAGATCGACTCCCTGTTCAGAACGAAGATCAACCGCTACAGCGCGAAGGGCGTCGCGTTCCTCGCGAACGCCACGCCGCCGAGCGTACCCGCGCACCTCGACGTGCTCGCGATCGTCGGGCTGAACACGCTTGAGCATCCGACCACGCCCCTCGAGCACGCCCACAAGAGCGCGCCGGCGCCCGGATCCTCGCTGCTCGGCCTTCCAACGGCGCCGGCGTCGCTGCCGTCGATTCCGGGCGAGGGCACGCTGACAACCACGATCAGCAACGTCCTCGGGTCGCTCCCCGGCGTCCCCGGCGTGACCCCACTGCCGCTGAACAAGCATCTCAGCGTCCCGGCCGCGTCGGCGCCGACGATCCCCGCCGAGCTCAGCCCGCAGGACATGTGGTCGATCTACGACATGCCTCAGGACAACACGGGCCAGGGCCAGTCGATCGCGATCATGGGCTCGGGCGACTCGAGCACCACGGTCAAGGACCTGGCCATCTTCGAGCAGGAGCACAACCTCCCGAAGGTGCCCGTCCAGGTCACCGACATCCCGAAGGACGGCGACTTCTCGGATACCGGCGGCAACGTGGAGTGGGAGCTCGACACCCAGGCGTCGACCGGCGTGGCGCCGGACGTGAAGAAGGTGCACCTGTACTTCGCCGAGCACCTGATCGACCCGGATGTCGAGGCCGACTTCGTCAAGTGGATCGACGACCCGGCCGGCCCCAAGCAGGCCAACGCGTCGTTCGGTGAGTGCGAGACGACGCCCGCGAACGCGACGCTCGAGTCGACGATCCCGACGCAGTTCAACAACAACGAGGACCAGAACGCGATGTACGGGACCGGCGCGCCGGACGCGCTCGAGCCGGTCGCCGAGCAGACGCTCGAGCAGGGAGTGCTCGAGGGCCGCACTCTGTTTGCAGCCACCGGAGACACCGGCTCCTCGTGTCCGGTCCTGGTCCTGGGCCCGGACGCGGGAGCCGGCAACGGTGTGGCGAACCAGGGCGTGCCGATCGTGAACTATCCGGCGGCCAGCCCGTACGTGGTGGCGGTCGGCGGCACGGTCCTGTATCCCGATGGCGGCAGTCCGCCCCAGCGGGCGCTCGAGTACCCGTGGCCCTACAGCGGCGGCGGGCAGAGCTTCTTCATTCCCGAGCCCTCGTTCCAGCAGGGCGACTCCGATGTAAATCGTCCGTGCCTGTCCGACGTGAGCGGAAACCCGAACACCTCGGGTGGGATCTGCCGCGGGATCCCCGACGTCGCCGACGAGTCGGGTGACATCGCCACGAGCTCGTACGACATCTACAGCGACGAGCTCGGCGGCGCATCATCCGAGGGCGGGACCAGCCTGTCTTCGCCGCTGATGGTCGGGATGTGGACGCGGATCCAGGCCGCCTCCAAGCACGGCACGGGGTTCGCCGATCCGCTCATCTACAAGGTCGCCGAGAACGCGACCGACTACGCCCGTGATTTCAACGACTATTCCGCCGGGACCAACGGCTTCTACCAGGCCGTCCCCGGGTGGGACTACGTGTCGGGCTGGGGTACGCCGGTGTTAGGTTCGCTCATGCAGGACGTAGACGGACGAACCGCACCGGTTCGCTAAAGGGGGGGCCGGCTCGAGAAAGCGTCCTCCAGGTTCGCTTTTTCGAGCCGGCCTATTGCCAGCGAAACGTCCGCGGCGATTTACGCATACGGATCAAGCGCGCCGGGACGCCGCCGACGACGGCGTTAGCGGGAACGTCCCGCGTCACAACCGCGTTCGTGCCAACGACGGCGTTGTCGCCGACCCGAACGCCCCGCAGCACACACGCGCCGTAGCCGATCCACACGTTGTGGCCGACGTCCACGTCGCGCTTGTAGATCCCCTGGTCGCGGATCGGGCGCTCGACCTCGACCATGCCGTGATCGAAGTCGATCATCATCACGCGGTCGGCGATGATGCACTCGCGCCCGACCGAGATGTGCTGGTAGGCGGAGATCGTGCATTCCTGGCCGAGCACCGACTTGGCCCCGATCGACAGCTCGCCCTCGTGGACGCGCACCTTGCAGCCGTGGCCGAGCCACGACCAGCGCCCGAGCGTCACGGACGCATCGCGGCCGATCTCGAACTTCACGCCCGGGCACACGAAGCAGAGGCCGTCGGTCTTGAGGCGCCCCCGCCAGCGCAGCTTGAGCCAGGCCCAGCGCGCGATCAGCAGCGCGTAGCCAGGCCGCAACATGTGGTGTGTGCGGGCGAAGCGCAGGAACGTCAACGGTCCGCCGTGGAGCGGCGGCGGGCCCGAGCGGACCGCCGCCGGCACCGCGACCGGCGCCGCGCGCTCGAGCGTCTCGGTCGTCGCGGACTGCACGCTCGGATCGTACCCCTGGCATGATGTCCCGCGTAGGGATGCCTGCCGCCGACGAATCGCTCGCACAACGGCTTCTCGCCGGCGACCGTCGGGCGCTGGCCCGTGCCATCTCGCTGGTCGAGAACGACGACCCCGAGGGCTGGGCGCTCGTCAAGGAGGTCTATCCGCGCACCGGACGCGCCGCGGTCATGGGGTTCACCGGCCCGCCCGGCGCGGGCAAGTCGACCCTGCTGGGGGCGCTGACCAAGCTCGAGCGTGCACGCGACCGGACGGTCGCCGTGCTGTCGATCGACCCGACGTCGCCGTTCACCAAGGGCGCGCTGCTCGGCGACCGGATCCGCCTGTCCGACCACTTTCTGGACCCGGGCGTGTACATCCGCTCGATGGCGAGCCGCGGCGCGCTCGGCGGCCTCAGCGAGGCCTCGCTCCAGGCCGCGCTGCTGATGGATGCCTCGGGGCGCGACGTGATCCTGCTCGAGACGGTCGGCGTCGGCCAGGCCGAAGTCGACATCATCGACCACGCCGATACGGTCGTGCTCGTGTTAATGCCGGGGTCGGGCGATTCGATCCAGGCGCTCAAGGCGGGCGTGATGGAGATCCCCGACGTGATCGTGGTCAACAAGGCCGATCATCCGCTGACCGACACGATGGTGCGCGAGATCAAGAACGTGCTGGCCCTCGGCCCCCAGGAAGGGTGGAAGGTCCCGATCATCAAGACCGAGGCAGTGCGCGGGGTGGGGATCGAGGAGCTGGCCGAGAAGCTCGCCGAGCACCACGCCTACGTCGAGGCCGAGGGCACGCTGTCCGAGCGCCGGCGCCGGAACCTGATGAACGAGGTGCTGGCGCTGGCCACGTACCGGATGCGCCGCGAGCTCGAGGCGTCCGTCCGCGAGGACCCCGAGGTCCAGGAGCTGCTCGACCGCGTGGTGGCGCGCGAGATCGATCCCGCCAGCGCGGCCACCACCGTGCTCGAGCGACGAGCCGAGGAGCTCGCACGATGAGCGCGGCGCTCGCGCCGGCGTTCCTGGTCGCCTCACTGCTGCTGTGCGTGTCCGGCGCGATGAAGTTGCGCTCGCTCCCCGCCCTTGGGGCCGGGGAGTTGGCGCTCGGCGCCGCCTGCGTGGTCGATCCGACGCGCGCCTTGGCCGTGGCGCTGGCGCTGGTCTACGCGGCGTTTGCCATCGTGGCCGAAGTCTTCAGACGTCGTCGCCGGGCGTGCGGGTGCTTTGGTGAAAACGACGATTTTCCGGTGACGCTGGCGCACGTGATCGCCAGCGAGCTTCTGGGGACGGTGGTGCTGGCGGCGGCGATCGCGGGGCCGAAAGGGCTCGGCTGGGCGTTCGGTCAGCCGGCACCCGAAGCGGCCGCGCTCCTGATCGGCATCACCGGCGCGGTGTACGCGGTCGTGCTCGTCTACACGGTCGTGCCGCGAGCGTGGGGAGCCTGGGAGCGAGCATGAGCGTGGTGGCGCGCATCGGGGAGATCCTCGAGCGCCGAACGTCCCGCCGCGGCGCGCTGGCGCGCGCGGCGGTCGCGGGCTCGGCATTCGCGGTCGCGCCGATCCGCTACCTCGTGCGGCCGGGCACGGCATGGGCGGTGCTCCGCCCCGAGCAGTGCCCGCACGGCAGCAAGTGCAACGACGGCTACACCGCCTTCTGCTGCGAGATCCAGCACGGGAACAACGTCTGCCCGCCCGACACCTATATCGCCGGCTGGTGGAAGTGCACTAGTTACAAGGGCCACGGCCTCTGCCATGACGCAGGCGTCCGCTACTACATCGACTGCAACCGCATCCCCGGGACCGTGTTTGCGGGTGGGTGTCAGTGCGCCAACGGCGACTGCGCCAACCGCGCCGTCGACTGCAACCACTTCCGGTACGGGCAGTGCAACACCCAGATCGCCGGCAAGACCGAGGTCGTCTGCCGGCTCGTGGTGTGCCGGAACCCCGCCACCGTTCCCTCGATGAACTGCAACGCCACTGAGATGGTCGACAACCGCACATGCACCCACAACAACCCCTGTCTCGAGGGCCTGGCGACGCAGCTCCCGGGAGGAGGCGGCGCCTAGTGGTCGCGCTGGTGTCGGTCGAGACGGTGCTGCTCGTGGTGCTCGTGGTGCTGGTCGCGGCGTTGCTGCGAAGCCACGCGGAGATCCTGCGCCGGCTCGGCCCCGAGGGCTCCGATCCGCGCGGCGTGACCGAGCCGCCCGCGGGCATCCGCACCGACACGGCGGCGCCCGAGTTGGCGGGCGTCACGCCGACGGGTGACGCGGTCAAGCTGGCCTTCCACGGGACCCCGACGTTGCTGGCGTTTCTGTCGAGCGGCTGCACCAGCTGCGGCGCGTTCTGGGAAAAGCTGGGCGACGGCAGGGTTGCGCCCGAGCTGCGCACGGTGATCGTGACCCGGGGAGCTGACCGCGAGCAGGTCGCCAAGCTGCGCAGGCTCGCGCCCGGCGGCGTGCCGGTCGTGATGTCCGCGCAGGCGTGGGAGGACTACGGCGTCCCGGGCACCCCGTACTTCGTGCTCGTCGAGGACAGCGCGATCAGGGGCGAGGGAGTCGCCACCACGTGGAGCGCGCTCGCGTCGTTGGTGGGCGACGCGGTCGAGGACGAACGAGGGCTCGACGAGCGGATGGCGGCGGCGGGCGTGGGGCCCGACCATCCGAGCCTGTACCCGGAGGACCGGCGCTGAGCGCGCTGGTGGTCCTCGGTTGCGCGGCTGCGGTCACGGCCGCGGTGGCGTCCGCCTGGTCTCCCTGAGGGGAGTCGATGCTGGCGAGCATCACCCCGCTCGGGGAGCGGGGCCGGCGTTCGAAGTGGTGGGTGACGGTAAGCGCGTTCCTGATCGGTGCGGCCGCGGCGGGGGCAGCCGCCGGCGCGGCCCTCGGCGCGCTCGGCTCGGTAGCGCTGCCCGCGCACATCGGCATCGCCGTGCTTGTGGCGGCGATCGGAGTTGCGATCGTGCTCGACGGCCTGCCCGTTGCGGTCCCCGGTCCGCGGCGGCAGGTCGACGAGCGGTGGCTCGACCAGTACCGGGGCTGGGTGTACGGCGCCGGCTACGGCGCCCAGCTCGGCGTAGGTGTGACCACGATCGTGTCGAGCGCGGCGATGTACGTTGCCGTGCTGGCGGCTTTCCTGACGGCGAGCCCTGTCGCGGGCGCAGTCGTCCTCGGCTGCTTCGGCGTCGTGCGCGGCCTCACGCCGCTGGCGGCCGCCCGCGTGCGGAGCCAGCGCCAGCTGCTGCACTTCCACCGTGCGCTGGGACGGTGGCGGCCGGCAGCTCGATGGGGGGTGGTCGCCGCTCAGGCCGGGATGCTCGTCGCCGCGCTCGCGCTGTCGTGACGGTGCTCGAGGCGCACGGGCTGAGGGTCGAACTGCCACGCGGCTGGAGCGGGCGGGTGTTCAAGCGACCGGCGGGTGGCGCCACGCTACACGCCGGCGACTTCGAGCTACCGCTCGACGACGGCGAGTTCGGCGACCGGAGCACCGGGGTGATGCCCGCCGGCTGCTCGTTCCTGGCGCTGACCGAGTACCGAGCGGGCGCCGGCCTCGAACCCGGCACCGGCCTGTTTGCCTCCCGCCGCGTCCCGACGTCGCTGGACCCGACCAGCTTCAGCGCACGGGGGTTGGCCCACCCGCGCTCGGGCCAGGCCGGGGTCCAGCACTTCTTCACGGTCGCCGGCCGTCCGTTCTGCCTGTACGTCGTGATCTCGGGAGCACGGACCGAGCGGCGCCGGCAACTCGCCGCGCTCGGTGTCGTGCTCCGGTCGCTGCGAATCAGCTCGTCGTGACGTCCGTTCCCGTGTAGCGCGCGGAGTCGTGGCCGAGGACGGCCACGCACGGGGTCAGGTTCAGGCGGGTCTTGTTCACGTACTTGGCCGCGACCTGGTTCGCGAGCACGGTCCCGTCGGGCGCCGTCGTCGTCCCGGTGACGGTGACCTGGAGCGCGAACGGAACCTCCTCGCCGGTGCTGTACACCCTCCCCGCGCACTTCAGGGGCGCGTAGAAGACGCCTGTGCCGGCGTACGTCCCGGGGGTGGTCTGGGTCAGGATCAGCGTGTCGGTGGCGTTCGCGCGTCCGCGGAACACGCGGACCTGGGCGCACGGCCCGCTCACGCACAGCGGCGTGAAGTTCCACGTCCGCTGAACGACCTCGCCGACGTGCTCGCCGCGGACGTAGCGCTCGGCGGTCACCCGGCCGGTCATCTGGTAGGTCCCGGCCAGGCGCGACTGCACCGGCGTGGGAGGCTGCGCGGACGCCGCACCGGCGCTGGCCGCCAGCGCCGCGGCGATCGCCACCCCGAGCAGCGCCGCCCTCATGCCCCCAGGGCGCGTGCGATCACCATCTCCTGCACCTCGTCGGTGCCCTCGCCGATCGTGAGGATCTTCGCGTCGCGGTAGAAGCGGCACACCGGGTACTCCTCGATGTAGCCGTACCCGCCGTGGATCTGGACCGCCTCGTCGGTGGCGCGCACCGCCAGGCGGCCGCTCTTGAGCTTGGCCTGGGCGGCGGTCAGCGTGAAGTTGCGGCCCTGGTCCTTCAGGTACGCCGACTTGTAGACGAGCAACCGGGTGGCTTCGATCTCGGTCGCCATGTTCGCGAGCTTGCTCTGGATCGCCTGGTACTTCGAGATCGGCCGGCCGAACGCCCGGCGCTCCTTCGCATAGGCGAGCGCTTGGTCCAGCGCGCCCTGGGCGAGGCCGACTCCCATCGCGGCGACGCCGATGCGGCCGATGTCGAGGACGTGCAGGAACTGCCGGAAGCCCGCGCCGCGCCCGCCGAGCAGGTTGCCCTCGGGCACGCGGCAGTCGTCGAAGCTCAGCGGGCGCGTGTCCGAGGCATTCCAGCCCATCTTGCGATACGGCTCGCCCGGCTCGTAACCCGGCGTGCCGTTGGGGACGATCAGGTTCGAGATCTCGCGCTCGTTCGGCGTTCGCTCGCCGCCCCGGCCGTCCTCGCCCCGCCCGGTGCCGGTGACCGCGGTGATCACGACCACGCCCGAGATGTCGGTGCCGGCGTTCGTGATGAACTGCTTGGCGCCGTTGATCACCCACTCGCCATCCTCGAGCGACGCGCGCGTCCGCGTATTGCCGGCGTCCGACCCGGCCTCGGGCTCGGTCAACCCGAACGCCCCGAGTCGCTCACCGCTGCACAGGCGCGGCAACCACTCCTGCTTTTGCTCCTCCGAACCGAACAGGTAAATCGGCTGCGTCCCGAGCGAGGTGTGGGCGCACAGCGTGATCGCGACCGAGGAGTCGACACGCGTGAGCTCCTCGACCGCGAGCGCGTACGCGAGCGAGTCGCTGCCCGCGCCACCGTACTCCTCGGGGAACGGGATGCCCATGAGGTCGAGCTCGCCGAGACGGCGGACGATGTCGTAGGGGAAGGCGTGCGTCCGGTCGAGCTCCTCGGCGACGGGCGCGATCTCCTGCTCGGCGAACTCGCGGACGGTCGCCTGCAGGAGCCGGTGGTGGTCGGGTAGATCGAACTCCATGCCCGGATTCTCACAGCCCGGCAACGGTCGCGCCCCCGAGGTGCGGCTCGGCACGCTGGTCGCGGGCGGTCTCGCGCCGGCGATCATGGCGGTCGTCGAGCGCGGCGTCGCCCGGCGGCCCGAGGAGGCCCGGGCGCTCCGGATGGAGGTCGAGCTGCGGATGCACGAGGGCTATCCGCCCGTTCGGATCGAGTTCGGCGAGGACGTGGTGCTCGTCGAAGATGGCGCCTGTGCGGCGCCGGGACTGCGGATCACCGGGTCGCTGCCGGACCTCGTGGCGCTGCTCGTCACGCCCGTGTGGGGCGGGGTTCCCAACCCGATCGACGCCCGCGGCCGCGCCGCGATCGGGATGTTCGCGTCGCGGCGCGTCCGGATCCAGGGCCGTATGGGCGCGATGCGCAGTTTTCTAGGCGTGGTCAGGCTATAGACTGACGGCGTGCGCAGGGGGGGTCGAACCATCATCGCGCTGGCGCCGGCGTTGGCGCTCGCGGGGACCGCCGTCGCCGCTGCCTCGCCCGCTCCCCCCAATCCCCTGCTGTTCAGGGCTTGCGACGCGACCGTCACGGCCGTCGGGAACGTCGTGCTGAGAGCCGCCACCACCCCCGTGCAGATCATCACGAGCCACATTCGGGTCACGGGGCCGGGTACGTTGACGGGGAAGATCGCCTTCAACGCGACCGGCTCGAGGATCAGCGTCGCCGCCGATGCGCCGGCCAAGCCATCCGCCGCAGGAGGCTGCGCCGAGGGCACGATCGGCCCCGGCGTCCCGAAGCGCCGCGGGCACAGCGTGATCGTCTCGACCCTGCGCCGGACGTTCACCAAGGCCGGCCGCCACACGCTGACGTTCAAGCTCGACCGGAAGGGCGAGGAGATCCTCGCCCGGCTCGGCGCGGCCGACCGCGCCTACCGCAAGCGCCACCCGCACGGATTCAAGGCGCCGTCGATCGCGTTCGGAGTCGGGCTGACCTACGAGCCCGCCGGCTGACTGCCACCGCGCGCCAGGTCGACGAGCAGCCGCACCCCGTACCCGGTGGCGCCCTTGTCCGCGAGGTACGGCCGGCGCACGTCGAACGCGGTGCCGGCGATGTCGAGGTGGGCCCATGGCACGTCGCCGGCGAAATGGTGGAGGAACTCGCCGGCGGTGAGCGCGGTCGCCTCCCGCTTGGTGGTCGAGTTCACGATCTCGCCGTAGCGACCCTTGATCATCTCGGCGTAGTCGTCGTGGAGCGGCATTCGCCATACGAGCTCGCCCGTTCGCGCGGCCGACGCCAGCACGTCGTCGGCCCACGCGTCGTCGTTGCTCATCAGCCCGGCGTACGTCGACCCGAGCGCGACCACGATCCCGCCGGTCAGCGTCGCGACGTCGACGAGTCGCCCGGCTCCCTCGCGACGGGCGAACGCGATGCAGTCCGCGAGCACGAGGCGGCCCTCGGCATCGGTGTTGTTGACCTCGACCGTCGTGCCGTCGAGGGCTCGGACGATGTCTCCCGGCTTCACCGCGTGGCCGCTCGGCAGGTTTTCGGTGGCGCCGATCAGCCCGAGGACGCGGACCGGCGCGCGCAGCTCGGCAAGCGCAGCGATGGCTTCGATCACGGCGGCGCCTCCGCACATGTCGAACTTCATGTCGAACATCGTCCCCGCAGGCTTCAGCGAGATTCCGCCGGAGTCGAACGTCACGGCCTTCCCGATCAGCGCCAGCAACGGCGCGTCGCCATTTCCGCCGCCGTCATAGCTCAGCTGGATCAGGCGCGCGGGTTGATCCGACCCCTGCGCGACCGCGGCGAACGCGCCCATGCCCATGTCGCGGATCGCTTTTCCGTCGAGGACGGCCGCCCCGAACCCCAGCCGCCCCGCGAGCTCGACCGCGTACTCCGCGAGCGCCGTCGGGGGCAGATCGTTGGACGCGGTGTTCCCGAGGTCGCGCGCACGGTTCTGCGCGGCCGTCACGATCGCTGCGGTCCGCACCGGGTTCGATATGTCGTGGTGGGCGCTCATCACGAGCCGCTCCACCCGCCGCGAATCCTCGCTCGGCTTGTAGAGCTCGAACTGGTAGGCATGGAGCAGCGTCCCCTCGACGAGCCCCTCGACCACGTCGTCTGAGACGTGGTGCGGCACCTCCCAGCACAGCGTGCGCGTCCCCAACTCGCGCGCCCGCCCGTGCGCCACGCCAGCCGCCGCGCGCGCTCGCTCGCCGTCGAACTTCGCCCGTGAGCCGAGTCCGACGAGGATCGCGCGGACGCCATCGGCATGCGTGACGGCCAGCCGCTTGAACTTCCGCTGGGCCTCCCCGGAGTCGAGCAGGCCGCCCAGCGCGCGGCCCGACAGGTCGTGGGCGATGTCCTCGCCTTCGAACACCCCTACGACGATCGTGTCCGCGCCGGTGGCGAGCGGACTCTCGGTCGTCGCCTCGACGTTCACGGCGGCGGAACATACCAGTGCTACTACGATTGACGACTGGCGCCCTACACGTGAGGAGAGTCCCCAGATGCCCAGCACAGTGATCTTGTCAGCCGCCCGAACTCCGATCGGCAAGCTGGGCGGCGGTCTGTCCACGGTCGACGCCACCGAGCTCGGCGGCACGGCGATCAGGGCTGCGCTCGATCGCGCCGACGTCGCGCCGGACCAGATCCAGCACGTCGTGATGGGCCAGGTCCTCCAGGCCGGACAGGGTCAGATCCCCTCCCGGCAGGCTCAGATCAAGGGCGGGATCCCGAAGGAGATCTCCTCGGAGACGATCAACAAGGTGTGCGCGTCGGGGATCCGCTCGGCCTGCCTGCTCGACAACGCGATCCGGGTCGGCGATCTCGACGTGGGGCTCGCCGGCGGAATGGAATCGATGTCGAGCGCTCCGTACCTGCTGAAACAGGCGCGGTTCGGCTTCCGCATGGGGGACGGCAAGGCGCTCGACGCGATGATCAATGACGGCCTCACCAACCCGTTCAGCGGCAAGCACATGGCCCAGGAGGCCAGCGAGGTCGCCGCCGAGCTCGAGCTCACGCGGCCGGATCTCGACCGCTGGGCGCTCCGCTCGCATCAGCTCGCGATCAAGGCGACCGACGAGGGCCGTCTGCCCGAGGAGATCGTGCCGGTCACGATCAAGGGCAAGAAGGGCGACACGGTCGTCGAGATCGACGAGGCGCCGCGGCGCGACGCGAGCCTCGAGGCGTTGTCGAAGCTCCCTCCGATCTTCATGAAGGACGGCACCCACACCGCCGGCAACTCGCCCGGCGTCAACGACGGCGCGGGTGCGCTCGTCGTCGCCAGCGACGAGTGGGCCAAGCGGAACGGCAAGACCGCGCTCGCGCGGATCGTCGCGCACGCCCAGGTCGCCGACGACTTCCCGTACCTCGCCCGCACCCCGGCGAACGCCGCCAAGAACGCGCTCGAGAAGGCCGGCCTGAAGGTCGAGGACATCGACCTGTGGGAGATCAACGAGGCGTTCGCGTCGGTGACGCTCAACTCGATGCGGATGCTCGGGATCGACGAGGACAAGGTCAACGTCAACGGTGGCGCGGTCGCACTCGGCCACCCGATCGGTGCTTCCGGCGCCCGCATCCTGGGCTCGCTCATGCTCGAGCTCCGGCGGCGCGGCGGCGGGCTCGGCTGCGCGGCGATCTGCTCCGGCGGCGGCCAGGGCGACGCGGTCATCATCGAGGTCAATGGCGGCTGACGGGTCGCCCGCAGCTTTCTTCGACCTCGACCGGACGCTGATGGAGGGCTCCTCGGCCTTCCAGTTCGGCCGTGCCGCATACAAGGCCGGGTTGCTCAGCCGGCGCCAGCTGGTCGCCGACGGATGGGCCAATCTGATGTTCAGGCTCCGCGGCGCGAGCGACGAGTCCTCGCACGAGCTCCGGAGGCGGATCTCGGAGTCGCTCGAGGGCACCCGGGTGCGCGACATGGAACGGCTCGGGGTCGACGTGCTCGCCGGCGTGCTCCCGCGGCTCTATCCCCAGGTGCTCGAGATCGCCTACCGCCATCAAGACGACGGCGTGCAGGTGTACATCGTGACCGCCGCCTCGCAGGAGCTCGCCTCGATGCTGGCCCGCGTGCTCGCGTTCGACGGCGCGATCGGCTCCCAGTTCTCCGAGGTCGTGGACGGGGTGTACACCGGGGCGCCGAGCGAGCCGTTCGTGTACGGCGGCGAGAAGGCGACCGCGATCGAGCACCTCGCGGCGCGCGAGGGCATCGACCTCGCGAGCTCATACGCGTACTCGGACTCTGCCTCCGACCTGCCGATGTTGCGCCTCGTCGGCCATCCCGTCGCCGTGAACCCAGACTCGGAGCTGTCGAAGGCAGCGCGGGAGGAGCGCTGGGAGGTACTCCGGTTCGACCGTCTCGGGCGCCGGCTGAAGGCGGCGGTCGGGTTGGCGGGGGCGGCGGTCGCCGGCGGCGTCGGGTCGGCGGCGTTGGCCGCCCACCATCGGCGCCGGCGCGGGCTGGTGGCCAAGCTGCGATGAGCACCGCCCAGCGGTCCTAGACTTCGGCCATGGCCACCGGCGAGCGCATCTCAGAGCAGGAGCGGTGGGAGCGCGAGACGTTCAGCCGCGCCCCGGAGCGCGACGCGCCGTTCTCGACGATCTCAGGCGAGCCGATCAAGCCGCTGTACACCGAGGCGGATCTGCCCGCTGATCCGGACGCGGCGATCGGGTTCCCGGGCGAGTATCCGTACACCCGCGGGGTGTACGGATCGATGTACCGCGGGCGGCTCTGGACGATGCGCCAGTTCGCCGGGTTCGGCACCGCCCGCGAGACGAACGGTCGCTTCCGCTACCTGCTCGACCACGGCCAGACCGGGCTCTCGACCGCTTTCGACATGCCGTCGCTGATGGGCCTTGACTCCGATCACCCGCGCGCGCTCGGCGAGGTCGGCCGCGAGGGCGTGGCGGTCGACTCGCTCGACGACATGCAGACGCTGTTCGACGGGATCCCGCTCGACCAGGTAACCGTGTCGATGACGATCAACGCGCCCGCGGCGATCATGCTCGCCTTCTACGTCGTGGCCGCCGAGCGCCAGGACGTGCCCCCCGAACGGCTCGGCGGCACGATCCAGACCGACATTCTCAAGGAGTACATCGCGCAGAAGGAGTGGTGCTTCCCGGTCGACCCGGCGATGCGCCTCGTCGGGGACATGATCGAGTGGTGCTCGAAGCACATGCCGCGGTGGCACCCGATCAGCATCAGCGGGTATCACATCCGCGAGGCCGGCTCGACCGCCGCCCAGGAGCTCGCGTTCACGCTGAAAGACGGCCTGACGTATGTCGAGCAGGCAGTTAGCCGCGGCCTCGACGTCGACGACTTCGCGCCGCGGCTCAGCTTCTTCTTCAACGCCCACATCGACTTCTTCGAGGAGATCGCGAAGTACCGCGCGGCGCGGCGAATCTGGGCTCGCGAGCTGCGCGAGACGTTCGCGGCGAAGAAGCCCGAGTCGTGGCGGATGCGCTTCCACACCCAGACCGCCGGGGTGTCGCTGACCGCCCAGCAGCCGCTCAACAACATCGTCCGCACGGCGATCGAAGCCTTAGCCGGCGTCCTCGGTGGTACGCAATCGCTGCACACGAACTCGTTTGACGAGGCGCTCGCGCTCCCGACCGAGCAGGCGGTGCGCGTCGCGCTCCGGACCCAGCAGATCATCGCCGAGGAGACGGGCGTCGCCAACTCGATCGATCCGCTCGGCGGCTCCTATCTGGTCGAGGCGCTCACCGACCGGATGGAGGAGCAGGCCTACGAGTACTTCGAGAAGATCGACGCGCTCGGCGGGATGGTCGAGGCGGTCAAGCGCGGCTTCCCGCAGCGCGAGATCGCCGACGCCGCGTTCCGCTACCAGCAGGAGGTCGAGGCGGGCGAGCGCAAGCTCGTCGGGGTCAACGCCTACACCGAGGGCGACGACCTGGCCACCCCGATCCTGCGGATCGACCCCGCGCTCGAGGGCGAGCAGGTGCGCCGCATCGAGGCGGTGCGCGCGCGGCGCGACGCCGATGCGGTGGCGGGAACGCTCGACGCGCTCGTCGAGGCGGCCCGTGACCCCGGCGCAAACCTGATGCCGCTGCTGCTCGAGGCGGCCCGCGCCGAGGCGACCGAGGGCGAGATCGTCAAGGCGCTCCAGACCGTGTTCGGGAGCTACAGCGAAGCGCCCGTCTTCTAAGCCGCTCTACACTCCAGGCCCGCCATGGGCGCCTCGACCGAGAAGAAGATCCGCGTAGTCGTGGCCAAACCCGGCCTCGACGGGCATGATCGCGGCGCGAAGATCATCGCCCGGGCGCTCCGGGACGCGGGCATGGAGGTCATCTACACCGGCCTCCACCAGACGCCCGAGCAGATCGTCGAAACCGTGATTCAGGAGGATGCCGACGCGGTCGGCCTGTCGATCCTGTCCGGGGCGCACATGACGCTCGTGCCGCGAGTGATGGAACTGCTCAAGGAGCAGGGGGCTGACGACGTGATCGTCACGCTCGGAGGGACGATCCCGTCTGACGATGTGCAGGAGCTCAAGAACCTCGGCGTGGCGGAGGTGTTCACGCCCGGCGCATCCACTCAGCAGGCAGTCGAGTTCATTCGCGGCGCCGTCCGCGCCTAAGTGGGCTGACCGGCCGGCCCTTCCGTGCCTGATTGACTCGTCAGTCAACCGGGTAATATGCGACCCCTCTGAACCTTTAGGAGGCCCCACTTGAAGATTTGCGTCCTCGTCAAAGAGGTCCCCGACGCGGCGGTTGAAAAGCGCATCGATCCCTCGACGGGCCGTCTGGACCGCTCAGGGGAGAAGAACCTCAACCCCTATGACACCCACGCCATCGAAGCGGCGATGCAGATCCGCGAGGGCGGAACCGTCGAGGTCGAGGAGATCGTGGCCGTGACGATGGGGCCCGAATCCGCGATGCGCGCGCTGCACAAGGCGGTGTCGCTGGGCGCCGACCGCTCGCTGCACCTGAGCGACGACGAGCTCGCGGGCTCGGACGTCGCCGCGACCGGCTACGCGCTGTCGAAGGTGCTCGAGAAAGAGTCGCCCGACCTCGTGCTGCTCGGCCAGCAGTCGGACGACGGCGAGTGCTACACGATCGGCGCGGTCGTCGCCGACCACCTGAAGATGCCCTCGCTGACGCAGGTCATCAAGATGGACGTGACCGAGGGCGCTCTCAGCTGCGAGCGCCAGGCCGAATATGGATACGACACGGTCGAGATCCAGCTCCCGGCGGTGATCTCCGTCGGTGACGCGATCAACGAGCCGCGCTATCCGTCGCTCAAGGCGATCATGGGCGCGCGCAAGAAGCCGCTCGAGAAGGTCGGGGCCGGCGACGTCGGGATCGAAGGCTCGATGGTCGGGGCCGAGGGGTCGCGCGTCCAGTGCGGCGACTTCCACGCGCCCGAGGCCAAGGCGGCGGGCCAGATCATCGAGGACGAGGACACCAACGAGACCGTCGAGAAAATCGTCGGGTGGCTCGAGGAAAGGAAGCTGATCTGACATGGCCGACGTTCTCACATACGTTCTTCACTACGAGGGCGCGTTCAACAAGAACTCGCTCGGGGCCGTGTCCGAGGGCGCGGCGCGCGCCAAGGAGATCGGGGGCGAGTGTCACGCGGTGGTTGTCGGCGGCGACGATCTGACCGACGAGCTGTGCCAGTCGCTCGGCGCGTACGGCGCCACCAAGGTGTTCCGCGCCAAGGGCGACGAGGGGCTCGCGCAGCCGGTCGTCGATGTCATGGCCAAGGTGATCGACGAGCACGGGCACTCGTACGCGCTGTTCGGCGGCGGGCTGCTCGGGTTCGAGATCGGCGCCGGCCTGGCCGCGCGCAAGCACGCCGGTGTGACCATGGAGGTGATTCAGGTCCGCGCCGAAGACGGCAAGCTCGTCGCCGAGCGCCCGATCCTCCAGGACTCGCAGATCTCGGTGTCCCGCTACCAGGGCGACCTCGGGATCATCATCGGGCGGATCAACGCGTTCGAGGCGGTCTCGCAGGACGGCGCCTCGGCCGAGGTCGTCGACGTCGATGTCGAGTACTCGCCGTGGTCGACTCAGGCCAAGATGGTCCAGCGCGGAGAGCAGCGCGGCGCGGACGTCGACATCGAGGGCGCGGACATCCTCGTCGCCGGCGGCCGCGGACTCGGCAAGGCCGAGGGCTTCAAGCTGGCCGAAGAGCTCGCCGCCGCGTTCGGCGGCAACAGCGCCGTGGCGGCCACGCGCGCCGTGGTCGACGCCGGCTGGTACCCCTACGCCGCCCAGATCGGCCAGACGGGCAAGACGGTGTCGCCGAAGCTGTACTTCGCGGCCGGGATCTCCGGCGCGATCCAGCACAAGGTCGGGATGCAGTCCTCGGAGAACATCGTCGCGATCAACAAGGACGCGAACGCGCCGATCTTCGAGTTCTCCGACCTCGGGGTCGTCGGCGATCTCAACAAGATCCTGCCCAAGCTGACCGAGGCGATCAAGGCGAAGAAGGGCTGAACGGCCATGGCGTCGAGAAACGGACGCGCGCCGGCGCCGAGCGAGTTCCCCCCGCCGGTCGACCCCGTCCACGAGTTCGTCAAGCGCGAGCTTGATGCGGAGGACGAGCGGATCGAGGTAGGCGTGGCGATCGTGGGTGGCGGCACCGCCGGCCTGGCCTGCGCCAACCGGCTGCTCCAGCTGCTCGCGGACGACCCCGGGACGATGGAGAAGCTGGGCGAGGTCCCGGTGGCCGTGATCGAGAAGGCCAAGACGTGCGGCGGGCACAACCTCTCGGGCGCGGTGATGCGCCCGGGGCCGCTCCAGGAGCTGTTCCCGGAGCTGACCCGAGAGGACTGGCGCAAGGAGCGCTTCGCCTTCGGCGAGGTGACGAAGGAGTCGGTGTACATGCTCACCGGCCCCAAGACGAAGCTCCGCGTGCCGATTCCGGCCGTGCCGAACTTCAAGAACCACGGCAACGAGGTGGTGTCCGTCTCCGCGCTGGCTCGCTATCAGCAGCGGCAGGCCGAGGAGGCCGGCGCCTACATCCTCACCGAGACGAGCGCCGCCCAGCTGCTGGTCGATGACGGTCGGGTCGTCGGGATCCGCTCGGGCGACAAGGGCCGCGGCAAGGACGGCGAGCCGCTCGGCAACTTCGAGCCGGGCTCGGACGTGACCGCGCGCGTGACGGTGCTGGCCGAGGGCTGCTGGGGCCACCTCACGGGAGCGGCGATCAAGGAGTTCGGGCTGGCCGAGAACCGCGAGCCCCAGGTCTGGGAGCTCGGGGTCAAGGAGGTATGGAAGGTCAAGGAGCCCCTCGACCGGGTGATCCACACGTTCGTGCAGCCGTGGCCGCTCAAGGTGGCGGCCAAGTACGGGCAGCTCGGCGGCACGTGGATGTACCCGATGAAGGACGAGAAGACCGGCGATGACCTGGTCTCGATCGGGTTCGTCGTCGACCTCAACTACCGCGACGCGACCACGTCGGCGCACGACCTCCTCCAGGCGTTCAAGACGCATCCGCTGGTCAAGGACGTCCTCGACGGCGGCGAGCGCGTCGCGTGGGGCGCCAAGGCCCTCCCGGGCGGCGGCTACTGGTCGATGCCGAAGCTGTCGATGCCGGGGGCCGTGCTCGTCGGCGACGCAGCCGGGATGGTCGACACCGCGGCGCTCAAGGGCGTCCATCACTGCATCAAGTCCGGGAGCCTGGCCGCCGAGGCGATCTACCGCAACCTCAAGACCGGACAGTCGCTCGCGTCATACGAGGAGGCCGTTGACCAGTCCTCGATCGGCAAGGAGCTCTACCAGGTGCGCAACACGCGCCAGGCGTTCCAGAAGGGCTTCGTCGCCGGCAGTCTGCTGGCCGGCCCGGCGATCATGTCGAAGGGCAAGGTGCCGCCCGGCCGCCAGCAGTGGCACCGCGACGACGCCGAGCCGATGTTCGTCGGCGACACGAAGGACCGCTATCCGAAGCCCGACGGCAAGTACACGTTCGACAAGCTGTCCTCGGTCTACGTGTCGGGCAACGCCACGCGCGACGATGCCCCGAACCACATCCGGGTCCGCAAGAACGTCCCGCGCGAGATCGCCGAGACGTGGCGGTGGATGTGCCCCGCCGGCGTCTACGAGATCCCCGAGGACGCGCCCGAGTCCGGCAACGTCGACGTGATCGTCAACTACACGAACTGCGTGCAGTGCGGGGCGATCACGGCCAAGGGCGGCCGGCTGACGCCGCCCGAGGGCGGCGACGGGCCGCTCTACACCGTCACCTGATCGCCCCTGGCAAAGCCGCGACTTTTACCGCGGCGATCTGTTGGTATTTGCGCATGCTGTCCCTGCGCTCACTAGGGGCCGGCGCCGTCGCCGCGTGCGCGATCGCGCTCGGCTCGGGCACGGCCGCCGCCGACACTCCCACGTCGCCGCCGGCGAACGCCCAGCTGAAGTCGTTCGTGTGCCAGAAGGCCGTCGACCCTCCCGCGCGAGCGATCTCGGTTCAGGCGGTGATGCGCCCGGTGACCGGGACGTCGAAGATGCAGATGAAGTTCGACCTGATGCGCCAGACACAGGCCCATCCCCGGTTCTCGGTCGTGCGCGGCAAGGGCCTCGGCAGCTGGCTGACGCCGAGCGATCCGACGCTCGGGCAGCGCGCGGGCGACGTCTGGATCGTCACCCACCCCGTGGTCGACCTCGCCGCGCCGGCCACGTACAAGTTCCGGGTGACGTTCCGCTGGGTCGGCGCACAGGGCCAGACGCTCGCTACGGCCGTTCAGCCCACCTCGACCTGCTACCAGCCCGAGCTGCGCGCCGACTTGTACGTGAAGTCGCTGACGGCAAACCCGATCACCTCGGGCCCCGGCACGGGGCAGTGGGCCTACGTCGCGGAGATCGCGAACCGCGGACTGACCGGGGCCGCGCCGGTCGAGGTCGATTTCGCCGACGGTGGAAGCGCCCCGCTGTCCGCGACGCTCGCGTCGGTGGGACCAAAGTCCACGGCGCGCCAGCGGTTCGTCGCGCCGGCGTGCGTCCCCGGAGCGACGCTGACCGTGACGGTCGATCCCAAGCAAGCGAACGACGAATACAACTTCGCCAACAACGTCCTAACGATGGCGTGCCCGGCGCCGTCGACCGGCTAACGCGCCCTAACGAAATGTCGCCCGCGGCCGATACTTCACGTTAGTTGAGACCACCAGCGGGTCGCTAAACTCGAACGTACTATGAAGACCGGAGTCCATCCAGAATATG
>Ga0335073_10002316_pt1 | contig 26008 bp, 22 predicted proteins | sample Lox_Sample_22_FD_207093 | JGI IMG/M metagenome (GOLD analysis project Ga0335073, IMG submission 207093) | Soil microbial communities from Loxahatchee National Wildlife Refuge, Florida, United States - Lox_Sample_2.2 | ecosystem: Environmental > Terrestrial > Soil > Wetlands | place: USA...
GCTCGTCCTCGGCCTGCTCAGCGGCAAGCTGACCGCCGCCGACGCGGTGGCGCGCGGCCTGGAGATCACCGGCGAACAGAGCGTGCTCGGCCGCGTGCTGCCCGGCGCGGCGTAGCGGCCGCACCGACCGGCCGTCTCCCCGGTGATCCGATGAATAAGTTCAAATCGCAACGACTGCGCTCTTGATCTGGCCTGTCTGGCGTGCAAACATCCGATCAATAGATCGGATGTTTGTTGCTGAAGGAGCGCAAGTGACGCACGTGCAGCCAGAAGAGCCCGCGACGATCCCGGTTGTGCCCGGCGCCGTGGACGGACCGGCAGGCGCGAGAATCACCGCTCTTGACTGTTACGACGTCCGTTTCCCGACCTCGCTCGAGCACGACGGCTCGGACGCGATGAACCCCGACCCGGATTACTCGGCGGCCTACGCGGTGCTGCGCACGGACGCGCCGGGGCTGGAGGGGCACGCGCTGTGCTTCACCATCGGGCGCGGCAACGAGGTGATGGTGACCGCGGTCGCGGCGCTGGGCCGGCACGTCGTCGGCCGGTACGTCACCGATATCGTCACCGACCTCGGCGGCTTCAGCGCCGCCATGATCGGCGACAGCCAGCTCCGCTGGCTCGGCCCGGAGAAGGGCGTCATGCACATGGCCATCGGTGCGGTGGTCAACGCCGCCTGGGACCTCGCCGCCAAGGTGGCCGGCAAGCCGGTGTGGCGGCTGCTCGCCGACATGCCGCCCGAGCTGGTCGCCGGCCTGATCGACTTCCGCTACCTGGAGGACGCGCTCACCCCCGGCGAGGCGCTCGGCATCCTCCGCGCGGCCAGGGCCGGACGAGACGAACGCATCGCCGAGCTTGAGCGTTCCGGCTACCCGGCCTACACTTCGACGCCCGGCTGGATCGGGTACTCCGACGAGAAGCTGACCGCGTTGTCCCGGCAGGCGGTCGCCGACGGGTTCACCCAGATCAAGCTCAAGGTCGGCGCCGACATCGCCGCCGACCTCCGGCGCATGGCCCTGGCCAGGGAGGCCGTGGGGCCGGGGATCAGGATCGCGGTCGACGCCAACCAGCGGTGGGGGATCGCCGAGGCCGAGACGGCGATCGCGGCGCTCGCCCCCTGGCAGCCGTACTGGGTCGAGGAGCCGACAAGCCCGGACGAGATCCTCGGCCTGGCCAAGATCCGCAGCGCGATCGCGCCGGTGAAGGTCGCCGTCGGCGAGCACGTCGCGAACCGGGTGATCTTCAAGCAGATCCTCCAGGCGGGCGCGGCGGACGTGCTCACCATCGACGCGTGCCGGGTCGCCGGGATCAACGAGAACCTGGCGATCCTGCTGCTCGCCGCCAAATACGGCGTGCCCGTCTGCCCGCACGCCGGCGGCGTGGGCCTGTGCGAGATGGTGCAGCACCTCGCGATGTTCGACTACATCGGCGTCAGCGCGTCCCGCGCCGATCGCGTCCTTGAGTACGTCGGCCACCTGCACGAGCACTTCACCCACCCGGTGCGGGTTACCGGCGGCCGGTACCTGGCCCCGGCCGCGCCGGGCTTCTCCGCGACCCTCCGGCAGCAGTCGCTGCGCGACTACGTGTTTCCCGGCGGCGCCGTCTGGCAGCGGCTGGGGAACGCCGCCGCCCCGGCACCGCAGGTCCCGTTACCTCAGCAAGGCCAGTACAACCCCGATTCCCCCGAGGAGAGGCATATGAGTCGAAGAAGACGCCTCGTTGGCACTGCGCTGCTGGCCGCAGCGGGACTGCTCGCCGCGGCGTGCAGCTCCTCAAGCTCCAGCACAACCGCGCCGGCCAGCACCGCGAGCACGGGCAGCGGCTCCGCCGCGGCCGCGACATCGCCGTCGTCAGGCCAGGTCACCATCGGCGTCGACCTGACGTACAACAACACCGCCTTCTGGGCGGCCTACATCAACTACGAGACCCAGTACGCGCAGCAGATGCACATCAAGCTGCTCGGCCCGCTGCTCGCGGCGGCCAACGCCAGCCTGCAGAACCAGCAGATCGAGCAGCTCGTCAACGAAGGCGCCCAGGCCATCGTGGTGAACCCGGAGACGGCAACCAGCCTCGGGCCCGCGATCAGCTACGCGACCGCGCACCATGTGCAGCTCGTCTCCGTCGACACGATCGTCGGCGTCGGGCATGTCTACATGGTCGTCCGTGCCTCGAACACCCTGTACGGGCAGGATGCGTGCGCTTATATCTCTTCGAAGGTAAAGTCCGGGTACGTGCTCGACCTTGAGGGTGACCTCACCTCGTCGAACGGCGCGGACCGGACCAACGCCTTCGACTCCTGCATGACGGCGAACGACCCCGGCGTGAAGATACTCAAGGACCCGACCGTCTGGACCGACGCGACCGCCGTCACCGACGCGCAGAACGCGATCAACGCCTACGGCTCGCAGCTCAAGGCCATCTACTCGCAGTGGTCAAGCCCGGACACCGGGATTATCCCGCTGCTCAAGAGCAAGGGTCTCGGTCCTGGCTCAGCCAACCCGGTCATTCTGATCAGCGATGACGGCGTGCCGTTCGAGATGTGCGACATCGGCAACGGCTCGGTCACCGCCTCCCAGTCGCAGCCCGCGAACCTGTACGCGCAGTACGCCCTGACCTACGCCGTGGACGCGGCGAAGGGCGTCACGCTGTCCGCCGGCCAGCCCGGCGGCGGCGCCCCGACCCTGCAGAACGTCACCTACCAGGGTGACACCAACCTCGCCGACCCGATCGTCGCGCCGTTCGTGACCAAGGCGGCGACCACGCTCACGCTCGCCAGCCCGGTCGACGGCCTGCCCGGCAGTGTCACCACCACCCCGGTCACCGACCAGGCGCTGTGGGGCAACGTGTACGGCGCGGCCCACGGCGGCGTGTGCGCCTCGTCCTAGCGGCAGCGGTGGCCGGCGTCCCCTGGGGACGCCGGCCACCCCGTCCCGGGGACGCACCCGGGGAAGGGGAAACCCATGACGTCAAGCGGCCATGCGCTTGTCGAGGTGGCCGGCATCGAGAAGAGATTCGGCACCACCCGCGCCCTGCGCGGGGTTGACCTGTCTATCGGCACCGGGCAGTGCCTCGGCCTGGTGGGCCGTAACGGGGCGGGCAAGTCGACGCTCGTGTCCATCCTGTCCGGCCTGAGCGAGCCGGACGCGGGCACGGTGCGATTCGGCGGCGAGCCCGCGCCGCGCGTCGGCGACATCGAGCGCTGGCGCGAGTGGATCGCTGCCGTGTTTCAGCACTCGATGATCGTGCCGCACCTGTCGGTCGCGGAGAACGTCTTCCTCGGCGGCGGGCCCGCCCTGGTCAGCTGGCGCGCGATGCGCCGCAGGACGCGCGGCATCATGGCGGACTGGGGTTTCGACATCGCGCCGGAAACCCCGTGCCGGGAGCTGTCCGTCGAGCAGCTCCAGATCGTCGAGATCGTCCGCGCGCTGGCCCGCGGGGCGAAGTGCGTACTGCTCGACGAGCCCACCGCCGCCCTCGAACGGCAGGCCATCTTGCGGCTGTTCGACCGGGTACGCCAGCTCACCGACGCCGGCGTGGCGGTCCTGTACATCTCCCACCACCTGGAAGAGGTCTTCGAGATCTGCCAGAACGTCGCCGTGCTGCGCGACGGCGAGCTTGTGCTTGCCGCGCCGACCGCCAGCCTCAGCAAGGACGACCTGGTGGCGGCCATGGTCGGCGGGGTCCGCAGCGCCGCACCGCAGGCGAGCGGTGCGGAGCATCGCGCTGCCGCCGGGCCGGCCACGGCGACCGGGCCGGCCACGGCGACCGGGCCGGCCACGGCGACCGCCGCCGGGCTGGAGGCGGAAGCCGCGCCGCGCCGCGAGGTCGTGCTCGCGGTCGACGGCCTGATGTCGGACTCGGCCCGCGGCCGCCTGTCCGGTGTGTCGCTGCGGGTGCACGCCGGCGAGGTCGTCGGGGTAACCGGCCTGCTCAGCGCGGGCGTGGCCACGATCGGGCGGGTGATCGCCGGGGCGGAGGCCAGCACCGGCGGCGAGGTGAGCCTGCGCGGGCGGCGCATCCCGCCCGGCCGGCGGGCCGCCGCCCAGCGCGCCGGGATCGGCTACATCCCCGAAGACCGCCGCGCAGAGGGGTTCGTGGCGCTGCTCGGCGTCGCGGAGAACACCACGATGACCATCACCAGGCAGCTGGCCAACCGGTTCGGCCTGCTGCGGCCGCGCGGCCGGGCCGCCGCCGCGGCGCCGCTCACCTCCCGGCTGTCCCTGGTGTCGTCGGGACCCGCCCAGCCGGTCAGCGAACTGTCCGGCGGCAACCAGCAGAAGGTGACCGTCGCGCGGACACTCGCGCACCACCCGTCGCTCATCGTCGCGATCACCCCGACCCGCGGCGTGGACGTCGCGTCGAAGGAACTGCTGCTGCGTTCCCTCGCCGACGTGGCCGCGTCCAGCGGTGCGGGCGTGCTGCTGTGCACCGACGAGCTTTCCGACCTCGCGATCTGCGACCGGGTCATCGCGGTCGTCCGCGGCGAGGTCTTCACAGAATTCGACCGCCCGCCCTTCGACCGCGACGAGCTGATCCTCGCGACGGAGGGCATCGCGGGCACGGCGGACGCCGCGGCCGCACCTTACGGCGCGGCCGGGCCGGAAGAGACGGCACGAGGGGCAGCGCAATGATCTCCAGACAGGCACCCCAGGGCCCGGTCGAGGCCGCCGTCACGCCCGGCGGCAAGGAGACGTCCTGGGGACCGGGCGGCGCCGTGGCGTCCTGGGTCCGCGGCCTGAACGTCAACGTGCTGCGCGAGGTGGCGCTGCTGCCGGTGCTGATCCTGCTGATCGTCGTGGGCACGGTGGTCAGTCCCGCGTTCCTTACCGTGTCGAACTTCGCCGGCATCGGCGAGCAGAGTTCCGCGCTCGGCGTCGTCGTGGTCGGTGAGAGCCTGATCCTGCTGATCGGCGGCATGGACCTGTCGCTTGAGTCGACCTACGGCCTGGCCCCGATGGTCGCGGCCTGGCTGATCGTGCCGGTCGCCGCCTATGGCGCAGGCACCGACCTCAGCCCCTACCTCGGCATCCTCGTGCTGCTCGCGGTGGGCGCCGCGGTCGGGCTGATCAACGGGCTGCTGATCGTGAAGGGCAGGCTCAACGGGTTCATCGTGACCCTGGGCATGACGATCGTGCTGGCCGGCCTGCAGAACGGGATCGTCAAGGCCCAGTCGCTGTTCAACCTGCCGACCGCTTTCGGCTACCTGGGCTCGGCATCCATCGGCCAGCTGCCGGTCTCCCTTATCGTCGCCGCGGTCATCTTCATCCTGACCGGCCTGTTCCTCCGCTACCACCGGGCCGGCCGCGCCATCTACGCGGTCGGCGGCAACCCGGCGGCCGCACGGGCGGCCGGCATCAAGGTCGAGCGGGTCAAGATCGGCGTGTACGTGACCGGCAGCGTGCTCGCCGCCATCGGCGGGCTGATGGAGGCGGGCCGGGTCTCCGCGGTGACCGGGCAGCAGGGCTACGGGGAGGGCATCATCTTCTCTGTTTTCGCCGCAGCGGTGATCGGCGGCGTGAGCCTGAAGGGCGGGCGCGGCAACATGATCGGAGCGGCGTCCGGCGTGATCCTGCTCGGCATCGTCGGGGACATCCTTGACCTGGCTAACGTATCGAACTACTGGATCGAGGCCATCGACGGCGCGGTGATCCTGTTCGCGCTGGTACTGGCCCGCATCGTGGGCGGCGAGTCCACTGCGGAAGAAAGGTAGGGACGGCATGGCGGAGCTGAGCGGGCTCTCGGCGGTCGTGACCGGCGGCGGGTCGGGGATCGGGCTGGCGACCGCCCGCCTGCTCGCGCGGCGGGGCGCGCGGGTCGCGGTGCTCGACCTGAAGCCCGGCGACGAGTTCATCGCCCTGGCCGCGGACGTCAGCGACGACGCGGCGGTCCGGCTGGCGGTCGAGTCGGCGGCGGAGAGCCTGGACGGCATCGACATCCTGGTGAACAACGCGGGCACCGGCGCGATCGGCACGGTAGCCGACAACCCTGACGACCAGTGGCACCGGGTGTTCGACGTCAACGTTGTCGGGATGGTCCGGGTCACCCGGGCCGCCCTGCCGTACCTGCGCGCTTCCCGGCACGCCGCGATCGTCAACACCTGCTCGGTCGCGGCGACGGCGGGCCTGCCGCAGCGAGCGCTGTACTCGGCCACCAAGGGCGCGGTCCTCGCGCTGACCCTCGCGATGGCCGCCGATCACCTGGCCGAGGGCATCCGCGTCAACTGCGTGAACCCGGGCACCGCGGATACCCCCTGGGTCGGCCGGCTGCTCGACGCGGCCGATGACCCGGCCGCGGAGCGCACGGCCCTCGAAGCCAGGCAGCCGATGGGGCGGCTGGTTAGCGCGGAGGAGGTGGCGGCGGGCATCGTGTACCTGGCGAGCCCGGCCGCGTCGTCCGTCACCGGCACGGCGCTGGCGATCGACGGCGGCATGTCCGGCCTGCGCATCAGGCCGCGTTCGTGACGAACGGCCAGGCGGCGGCGGTTCCGCTGCCGCTGCGGCGGCTCGGGCGCTCGCCGGTGCGGGTCACCGAGATGTCCTTCGGCGGCGCGGCGATCGGCAACCTGTTCACTGAGGTCTCCGATGACGCCGCCAGGGCCGCTGTCGACGCGGCCTGGGACGGCGGAATCCGGACCTTCGACACCGCGCCGCATTACGGTCTCGGGCTGTCTGAGCGCCGCCTCGGCGACGCCCTGCGGCACCGCCCGCGCGATGAGTACGTGATCTCCACCAAGGTCGGCCGGCTGCTTGAGCCGGCCGGCCCCGGTGTCCCGGCCGGCCGGGACACCGACGGCTTCGCCGTCACCGCCCGCCTCGTCCGCCGGTTCGACTTCAGCGCCGACGGCGTCCGGCGCAGCCTGGAAGCGAGCCTGGACCGGCTCGGCGTGGACGGCGTCGACATCGCGCTCATCCACGACCCGGACCGCCACGGCGAGCAGGCCTTCCGCGAGGCGTACCCGGCGCTGGAGAAGCTGCGCGCCGACGGCATCGTCCGCGCGATCGGGGCCGGCATGAACCAGGCGGCGATGCTCACCAGGTTCGTCACGGACACCGACGTCGACGTCGTCCTGGTCGCCGGGCGCTACACACTGCTCGATGACTCCGCCGGGGCGGAACTCCTGCCCGCGGCGCTGCGCCGCGGGGTGTCGGTCATCGCCGGGGGAGTGTTCAACTCGGGCCTGCTCGCCGCCCCGGTCGCGGGCGCGACATACGACTACCACGCGGCGCCAGCAGAGCTGATCGCCCGGGCCAGGCGCCTCGCGCGGACGTGCGCCCGGTTCGGGGTGCCGCTGCGGGCGGCGGCGGCACGCTTCCCGCTCACCCACCCCGCGGTCGCCAGCGTGCTGATCGGCGCCCGCAGCCCGGCGGAGATCACCGACGCGGTCCGGCTGCGGACCCTTGACATCCCGGCCGCGCTATGGGATTCCCTTGCTACCGCCGACGAGCCCGGCGCTGATGAGGCTGCCGCTGACGAGAAGGGCCAGCCATGAGACTCGCGCTGCACACCCGGGTGCGCGGTGACCGGATCCCCGAGTACGAGCAGGCGCACACGGCGGTGCCCGCGGAGCTCACCGACGAGATCCGCGCGGCCGGAGTGACCGGCTGGACCATCTGGCGCAGCGGGACTGACCTGTTCCACGTCATCGACTGCGCGGACTACCCCGCGATGCTCGCGGCGCTGAACGCCAGCCCGGTGAACAACGCGTGGCAGGCCCGCATGGCGGAGCTGCTCGACGCACCGCACGACTACTCGGCGGCCGGCGGCGACGCGGTGCTGCCGGTGGTCTGGCAGCTATGACCGTCGTCGACGCCCACCATCACGTGTGGGACCTGGCGGTCAGGGACCAGCCGTGGATCAGCCCCGCGGGTATGGCCCCGATCAGGCGCACCTTCACCCTGGAGGACCTGCGCCCGGAAGCGCGGGCGGCCGGGGTGAGCGCGACCGTGCTGGTGCAGACGGTGACCGTGGCCGCCGAGACCCCGGAACTGCTCGCCCTGGCCGGCCGCGACCCGCTGGTCGCCGGAGTGGTCGGCTGGACCGACCTGACCAGTCCCGCGACCGGTGACGAGCTGGCTCGGCTCGCCGCCGGCCCCGGCGGCGGTCACCTGGTGAGCATCCGGCACCAGGTGCAGTCGGAACCGGACCCCGACTGGCTGCGCCGGCCCGACGTCATCCGCGGCCTGCGCGCGGTCGCCGCGGCGGGCCTGTGCTATGACCTGGTGGTGCTGCCGCACCAGCTGCCGGCCGCGACCTATGCCGCGGCGGCCGTGCCGGAGCTTACCCTGGTGCTCGACCACGCGGGAAAGCCGCGGATCGCGGACGGCGACCTGGGCGGCTGGATCGCGGCGGTCCAGGACCTCGCGGCGCTGCCGAACACCGTATGCAAGCTGTCCGGGCTGGTGACCGAGGCGCCGCCGGGCGCGGGGGCGGAGGCGTTCGCCGCCGTCGCCGACGTCGTGCTTAGCGCCTTCGGCGCCGACCGGGTCATGTTCGGCTCGGACTGGCCGGTGTGCCTGCTCGCCAGCGACTACGCCGGGGTGCTCGCCCTGGCCAGGTCGCTGACCGCGGGGTTGTCGGCCGCCGAGCGGTCGGCCGTGTTCGGTGCGACGGCGGCCCGGGCCTACCGGCTCGGCCCCGAGGCGGGCAGCGCGGCGGCGGGCATGACGGCGATGACGGAGACGTCAGAAACGGCAGGTACGGCGGGGCCGGGCGAGGCGGGAACGGGACCAGGAGCGGGTTCGTGGCACTGACAGACGAGGCGATCGGCAAGATCAAGGAGATGATCACCTCCGGCCGGGTGCGGCCGGGGGAGAAGCTGCCACGGGAGGCCGACCTGGCGGCAGAACTCGGGTTGTCCCGCAACTCGCTGCGCGAGGCGGTGAAGGCACTGACCCTGATCAACGTGCTCGACGTGCGGCAGGGAGACGGCACGTACGCGACCAGCCTGGCGCCGTCGCTGCTGCTCGAGGCGCTCAGCTTCATCGTCGATTTCCACCGCGACGACACCGTGCTCGAGTTCCTCGAGGTGCGCCGCATCCTCGAGCCCGCCGCGACCGCGCTCGCGGCGGTGCGGATGCCGGCCGACGGCAAGGCGGAACTCGGCGCCATACTCGACGCCGTCACCGTGGACTCACCGGTCGATGACTTCGTGGCCACCGACCTGGAATTCCATAAGAAGATCGCGACCGGTTCAGGCAACTCGGTGCTGGCGTCGCTTGTCGACAACATGTCGCTGCCGACGGCGCGGGCCAGGATCTGGCGCGGCATGACCCAGCCGGGGGCGCTTGAGCGGACGCTCGCCGAGCACCGGGCCATTCACCAGGCGATCCTGGCCGGCGACGCCGACCTGGCCCGGTCCTGGGCGACGGTGCACATCGCCGGCATCGAGTCCTGGCTGCGCACGACGCTCACCGGCTGAGTAAGGCCCGGGCCCTTGTCACTCAGTCCTGCTCGATGACGCACTCGACGACGGCGGCCGTGCCGCCGTCCACCGCGGCGAGCGCCCGGCGCAGCGCGGGCACCAGGTCCTCGGCCCGCTCGACGCGCTCGCCGTAGGCGTGGCAGGCCGCGGCGAGCGCCGGGTAGTCCGGTGCCTTGGTGAACCGGGTGCCGACCGCGGTACCGCGCCGGGCCGAGACGCCGTCCGGGAACAGGCCGTAGACCGGGAGCCGGCTGGCCCGGTAGCCCCTGTTGTTCAAGATCACGGCGAGGAACGGCGTCCCCCACTCGGCCGCCATCGTCAGCGCCGAGGTCGGCACCCCGAAGAGGAACGATCCGTCGCCCGTCACCGCGATCACGCGCCGGTCCGGGCGGGCCAGCTTCACCCCGAGTGACCCGCCGAGCGCCCAGCCGAGTCCCGGTGCGCCGGCCCCGGTCAGCGTGCCCGGCAGGGTCCGGTCCAGCCCCTCGTACACGGCCGAGGCGTTCGTCACCGCTTCCTCGACGACGACATCCTCGGCGTCGATCACCTCGTTCAGCGCGCTCATCACGCCGAGCGGGGTGAGCGCGCCGGCCGGCGGCTGCTGCCGCGGCCGGGCGGCCGCGGCATCGCGTGACCGCGCGACCCGGTCCGCGAGCCGCCTGGCGACCTCGGGCCGCTCGGCGGCGATCCCGGCGAGTTCTGTGGTGATGGCCGCAAGCGCCGCGGGGCCGTCGGCCTGGACGGCGACGTCCACCGGATACGACCACAGCGGCATCGAGACCTTGGCGGGGTCGGGATCGACGTGGAAGACCTGGACGTCCGCGCGCAGCGTCACCATCCCTGGCAGCCACGGCACGTCGCTCTCCGCCACCAGGATCACGTCCGCGGCCGAGATGGCGGCCGCCGCCTGCGCCCGGTTCGGCATGTTGGACGGGTGCCTGGAGGAGATGTTCACCAGGCCGGTGTCCAGCCGGCCCGTCACCGGCAGGCCGGCCAGGTCGGCGAGGGCCTCGACGGCGGCGAAGCCCTCGGCGGTGCGGCCGGCCCGGGAGGTCACCAGCACCGGCGCCTCGGCTTCGGCAAGCGCCGTTGCGATCCGGGCGACAGCGGCGGCGTCCGGCGCGGGCGGCACCGGGACCGCGAAACCGGAGACCCGCGAGTGGTCGAGCCGCGGCGGGTCCATCAGCACATCGCGGGACACCGTCAGGTACGCCAGGCCAGGCGGGTAACTGGCGGCGACCTGCACCGCCCGGCCGATCGCCCGGTCGAGCATCTCCGGCCGGGTGATCTCCTGGATCCACTTGGCGTAGCCGCGGACGATGCCCGGCTGATCGGGGACGTCCTGCTGCCACTGGATCGGGGCGTTCCGCCCGCCGGTGGGACCGTCCTCCTCGCCGTACGGGGTCTTCCCCGCGATGACGACCACCCCGCCCCGGCCGCGCAGCAGGTTGTGGACCATCGCGCCGAGGTTCTGGGTGCCGGCGTCCACGTGTACGAAGACCGCCTGCGGCCGTCCCGTCATGTTCCAGTACGCGTGCGCGGCGGCCAGCGACACGCTCTCGAACGTCGACGGGAGCACGGTCGGCGTCGGCAGGCCCTCCTCAGCCAGGGAGTACACCGCCTCCTGGATGGGCGCAGTGTCCGTGCCCGGGTTGAGGAACAGGTACTCGACCCCGTGTGCCCCGAGCAGGTAGACCAGATGCTCGGCCGTGGTCTTCAGCTTCACGTGCCCTCCTTTGAGCGCGTCCGCGCCGGTCGTCCACCCGCATGATCTCTCCCTGCCCCCGCTGCCGCCAAGCCGCCCTGTGCCGAACACCAAGCTCCGCCCCCCGGCTTGATCATTTCCAACAGGGCTCCGGCGCCGGCGACGGTCAGTCAGGCGCTCAGCCGGGTGACGGCGTTGCCAGTGCCGGACCCGCGACCTTGCGCAGGCCCGGCATGTCGGTCAGCGTGATACGGCGCTGGCCGGTCCGGATGAGGCCGCGCTTGCGCCAGCCGTTGAGCGCGCGCGCGACCGTGGCACGCGAGGTCCCGGCGAGGCTGGCCAGTTCATCCTGGGTCAGCGGCAGTGCGATGTCAACGACGACGCCGGCCTGGCCGTCGAGCCGCTCGGCGAGACCGATAAGCAGCCCGGCGAGCCGCTGCGCGCCGCTGGTGACCGCGCGGCGGCGGAGCATCGCATCACTGTCGCTCCACCGGTGCGCCATGACATGCCGGTAGGCGTGGCTGCCCTCGCGGTGGGTGTCGAGGAAGGAACTGAACCGGTCGTAACCCACGATCAGCGCGCGCACGGTGACCATCGCCTGCATCGTGGCGTTGCGGCGTCCGGTGGTCTCGCCGCTCGTCTCCCCGACGATGTCGCCGGCGCCGCGCAGCGCGAGGATGGACTGGTGCCCGTCCTCGCTGTCCGAGAGGATCTTCACCCAGCCGTCAAGCAGGATGAACACCTGCGTCGCCGGATCTCCCTCGACGCACAGGTTGGTCCCCGGCGGGTACTCCCTGTCCCGGCCGAGGGACCGCAGGGCCCGCCGCTCTTCGGGGGGAAGTAGATCCCAGAACCGGTGGCCGGGCCCAGTCGGCTGCATGCACACATCACCGTCGAAACACCCCTACGGCGACAAACGGGTAGCTGTCGCATCGGTTCTAACGATGAGCCATGCGCGGGGGTGCTGACAAACATGCCGGTCAACGTTTCCCCGCGGGTGTTACAGGCCGAGGATGACGACCGCCGTCCACGCGACGAAGCAGCCGCCGGCCAGGTAGGTCCACACGTCAGCGAACTGCATGCGGTACCTGGCCAGGCGGGCCGCGGCGAGCAGCAGGTAGGCACGGGCCCACGTCCAGTCCGCGGCGCTGGCGCCCGCCGGCGGCAGGGTCAGCCATCCCGGCCGCGGGTCAAGCGGACTCCCCGTCACCCAGCGGATCTGGCTGACCGTCTTGAGCACCGGCCTGCCCGCCCAGGCCAGCACGACCGCGGCGGCCAGCCAGCAGACGAGCAGTCCGCCAAGGAGGCCGACGTTGAGGACGCCGGCCAGGCCCGGCCGCGGCACCCGGGCGGAAAGCCCCGTCTCCAGGGCCAGGCCGATCATGATCGCGCTCAGGATGCAGCCGTTAGTGATGACGTTGCCCCGGGTGTCGCGCACCAGATCGGCCATCTCGCTGATGACCAGGTGCGCCGGCTCCTCGTCGGGTACCGCCGCGCCCGGCGGTACCCGTCCCGCGGCGAAGTCGTACGTGCCGGTTACCTCGTTGTTCTGTCCTGCCTGCCAGGTTGCCGCTGCGGTCATGTCGCACTTCTCCCCTGCCTGAACTCCCTGTACGGCCAAGACAACCAGCGGCGGCCCGGCCCCGCTGTGCCACGTGAGACACCCCGGCTGTATCAAATGAGACATCCTGCCTCGGCCCAGCCGGCGCCACGTTCACCGAATGTCCGTGATCGTCCAGAAGTGTCCGCTGGCGCTGTGCGTCAGGTCAGGGCAGTCCTGCGGCGACGGCGCGCAAAAACGTCCACGGCACTGCCGGAACGCGCGTCGCACGGCATTGCCAGTGACGCATGCGCGAAATTGTCCAGGGCAGTCACATACCGCCCACCGGGCCGGTCGCTTCCCGCGTTTTCGGTCATCCTGACATCGAACGCCATGAAACAAGGACCGGTTGGGGAGGGACCATGAGCACTCGGCTAGCGGCGGTGGCGTCTTTCGACGACCAGCGGCCGGCCGGCCCGGTATACCGCTCGATCATCGCTGTCGACCTTGAGGGGTCGACTACCCGCACCGATCCCGTCAAGGGCGAACTGCGGCGTGTCATGTACGACCTGCTCGAGCGCTGCCTCGAGACGGTGGGAGTCACCGGCAACCGCCTCGAGCGGATGGCCGACCGCGGTGACGGCGTCCTCGTGCTCATCAGACCGCATGACGCGGTGCCCAAGACCGTCTTGCTTGACCGGCTGGTCCCGCTGCTGGCGTCCGGGCTCGCCGAGCACAACGTGCAGGCCGCGGATCCCGCGCTCCGGATGCGGCTGCGCGCCGTGCTGCACGCAGGGGAGGTGAACGTGGACAGCAGGGGCTTTTACGGCGAAGCCATCGACGTCGCGATCAGGCTGCTCGATGCCAGGCAGGTCAAGCGGACGCTGAAGCAGTCCGCGGCGCCGCTGGTCCTGGTGGTCTCGGATGACATCTACTTCGGAATCGTCTGCCACGGCTACGGTGACCCCGGCGGCTACCTCCCCCTGGTCCACGTGAACGTGATGAACAGGCGGCACCGCGGCTGGGTGCAGGTCCCCGCTCTCGCGCCCGTCACTGCCGCCGCGGCCGTTCCCGCGCCCGGCCGGCCGTCGGGCGCCCCCCGCGCCCCGGCGTCCGCGAGCACCGGTGAAGGCGCGGAACACCGGGTCCCGGCGGTCATCGGCCGCACCCGGGGCGACATGGCGGGCTCGGCCGCCAGCTGAGAGGTTACTTCGGCGGCAGCGACCGGGCGTGCGCGATGCCGATCTCGACCCAGCCGGAGAGGTCCTCGTCGGTTCCGAGGTGGTCCGCGGCCACCCGCAGCCAGCCGGGCATCTCATGCCCCCGCATCACTGCGGTGGTGGCCACGGTAGTGGCGACCAGGTCGTCTGACCGCTCCGGGTCGACATGGACGAGCACGCCGCCCTGGCCGCTGGCACTGATCGCCATGTGCCCCCGGATGAGAAAGGCCAGGCCGCCGAACATCTTCTTCTCGGTCAGTTCCGGGTCGGGGCCGATCAGGTCCCTGATCCGGCCGGCCAGGACCTCGTCGTAGGCCATGCGGCCGATGGTACCGAGCCGCGGTCAGCGCGGGAAGCGACCAGCCGGATCCGCCCGGCGCGCCGGGGAGCGCCGCGCCCGCAGTACGTAAGCTGAAGGCGCAGGGGCGGCCGCGGCAGATGGGGGGATCACGTGACGGCTGAACTCCGGAACTGGTCGGGCACCTACCGCTTCACCGCACGCGAGCTGATCCAGGCGAGGACCGTCGCTGACGTCCAGCGCGCCGTCGCGGCCGGCGGCCGGATGCGGGCGATCGGGACCAGGCACTCCTTCAGCGACCTCGCCGACAACGGGGCGACGCTCGTATCGGTGACCGGGATCCCGCCGGACCCGGTGATCGACGAGGCCGCGAGGACGGTGACCGTCGGCGCCGGCACTTCCTACGGCGTGCTCGCCGCGTGGCTTCAGGACCGCGGCTGGGCCCTCGGCAACCTCGGCTCGCTGCCGCACATCTCCATCGCCGGCGCGACCGCCACCGGCACCCACGGGTCGGGCAGCCGCAACCGGATCCTGTCGGCGGCGCTGGCCGGCCTGGACTACGTGGCCGCCGACGGCGAACTCAGGCACGCCGGCCGGCCGGACCACGACTTCGACGGGATGGCCGTCGGCCTCGGCGCGTTCGGCGTCGTCGTCCGGGTCACGCTCGACATCGAGCCGTCCTACCTGGTCAGGCAGGACGCGTACACCGGCCTGCGGTGGGACCGCGCGCTCACCGAGCTTGACGCCATCATGTCCGCCACGTACAGCGTCAGCCTGTTCACCGACTGGAGCGGGCAGTCGCTGCGCGCAGCATGGGTCAAGCGCCGCGTCGGCGACCCCCGTGACGGCGCCCCGGAGGATGAGTTCTTCGGGGCGCGCCGCGAACCCGGCCCGGTGACGTTTATCGACGCCCCGGAAGACAACCTCACGATCCTCGGCACCCCGGGCCCGTGGGCGGAGCGGCTACCGCACTTCCGCCTGGACGCCGTGCCGAGCAACGGGGACGAGATCCAGTCCGAGTACTTCGTCGAGCGGCACCGGGGCGCCGCCGCCCTGGAGGCGCTGCGGCGGCGCGCTCACCTGATCACGCCGGTGCTGCTGATCTCAGAGCTCCGCGCCACCGCGCCGGACACGCTCTGGCTGAGCGGATCGTACGGCCGCGAGACCCTGGCCATCCACTTCACCTGGCGCAACGCGCCCGATGAGGTGGACGCCGCGGTCAAGGAGGTCGAGGCGGTGCTCGAGCCGTTCGCCGCCCGCCCGCACTGGGGCAAGGTCTCCCACGTCCAGGCCGACCAGGTCGCCGAGCTTTACCCCCGGCTCGGCGACGCGAGGGCGCTGTTCGAGTGCCTCGATCCCCGCGGCCGGTTCAGCAACCAGCGCCTGGAACGACTGGGCGTCCGCGCCAGGCGCTAGCGCGCCGGCCGGGCGTGTCCGCCGCGGGCTAGCCCCAGAGCCGGCTGCTGGCCAGCTCGGCCCCCTTGACCAGGGTGTCGAGCTTCGCCCAGGCGATCTGCGGGTGGACCCGGCCGCCAAGGCCGCAGTCGGTGGAGGCGATCACGTTCTCCCTGCCGACGGCCTCGGCGTACCTGACGATCCGGTCCGCGACGAGCTCGGGGTGCTCGATGACGTTGGTCGAGTGGGTGACCACGCCGGGCAGGATGACCTTGCCCTCGGGCAGCTTGACGTCCCGCCAGATCTTCCATTCGTGCTCGTGCCGCGCGTTGGCCGCCTCGAACGAGTACGCGCCCGCGTTGATCTCCAGCATGATGTCGACGATGTCGGCCATCGGCAGGTCGGTGGTGTGCGGACCGTGCCAGCTGCCCCAGCACAGGTGGAAGCGGATCCGGTCGGCCGGAAGATCGCGGATCGCGTAGTTGAGCGCCTCGACCCGCTTGCGGGTGAACCGCCGGTAGTCTTCCACGCTCGGCGCCGGGTTGATCTGGTCCCAGTTCTCCGCGATCGCCGGGTCGTCGAGCTGCAGCATCAGGCCGGCGTCGATGATCGCCGCGTACTCCTCGCGCATCGCGTCCGCGCACGCCCACAGCATTTCCTCGTCGTCGGCGTAATACTCGTTGCCGAACCGGGCGCAGCTGGCGGGCGCCACCGCGTTCAGGAAGCCGTCGGAGACGCCGGACGCCGCCATCGCCGCCTTCATGTCGGCGATGTCCCGCTGCACGTCCTGCTGTCCCTGGTAGGCGATCGGTCCGCGGCAGACCGGGCCGACCGCCTGCTCGCGGTTGGGCACCGAGGCGCCGGAGGTGGGGTCGCTGTAGGCCTCGGCGAATGCCTGCCAGTCGCGCCGTTCGCCGAAGGACGCCAGCCTGATCTCACCCGGCTTGGCCACCGACTGCTGGATCTCGGCGATTGTCAGCGGCGTCAGCTCGACGCCGGACAGCCGCTGGAACACGTACGTCCACCAGGAGCCGTAGTCGTAGCGCTGGCCCATCGAGTGCCCGTACTCGCCGTCGTTGACCAGGTCGATGCCGATGCCGCGCTGGCGCGCCACCACGTCCGCTACCGCCGCGCGCAGGCTGGCCAGGTACTGCGCCTCGCCGGGGAAGTCTCCCGCCGCCCGCCGCTGGTTGAGCGCGATCAGCTCCTCCGGTCTCGGCAGGCTGCCCGCGTGGCTGGTCAGGATCCTGTCCGGCATCTCTCCTCCTTGAGAACACGGGCCTGAAGATCATCCCGCGCTGAGTATGACCGGGGCCGGGCCGGGCACGCAACAGACCGGAGCAAACTGCCGCATGACAGACCACCGCGGCAAGCCTCGGCGCGTCAGGGTTCCTGACGCGGCCGCGCGGGCGGCAGCGGGTTACCGTTCGCCGGGGGGCCGGGCAGGCTGGCGGCGAGGCGCTCGAGCGACCGCCACAGCTCGATCGCCGGCATGGCCTGCGGCCGGGCCTGCCGGACCGCGCGGCTCGCCTCGTCGAGCGAGCTGCCCCGCACCATCAGGTAGGCGATGGCCACGGTCGAGGTGCGGGAGATGCCGGCCTGGCAGTAGAGCCCGGTGGTCACCCCGGCGTCCGCGAGCGCGGCCAGGTGCCTGGCCGCGGCCAGGATCAGCTCGTCCTGATCCGGCTCCAGGTCCATGATCGGGAAATGGTCGATCTGCACCGGCAGCCCCGGCGGCCTGGTCTCGCCGCGCAGGTCCACCAGCCGCTGCGCGCCCGCCGTCACCATCGCCATGGCCAGGCTCGCGTCGGCGAGCAGCAGGTGATCGTCGAGCCGGCTGACCCCGATGACCGTGACCTCGGCCGTCACCGGCCGCGCACCTGGAAGCGGCCCCGGTCGATCACCACGACGCCGTCCGGCCGCGTCGTCTGGAACAGCGCGTCCTTGTCGTCGCCGGCCAGCCAGATGGACACGGTCAGCGCCTCGCCGGGCAGCACCGGCCGGCTGAACCGCCCGTACATGTACTTGAACCGGGCCGGGTCGGAGCCGCACAGCGTGTGCAGCAGGGCCCGCCCGGTCACCCCGTAGGTGCAAAGACCGTGCAGGATCGGCTGGCTGAACCCGCCCCTGGCGGCGAACTTCGGGTCCACGTGCAGCGGGTTGCGGTCGCCGGACAGCCGGTAGATCAGCGCCTGCTCGGGCCGGGTCTCCAGCACCACCCGGTGGTCGGGCGCCCGGTCCGGCCGCTGCCACGGGGGGTCATCGGGGCCGCGCGAGCCGCCGAAGCCGCCCTCGCCCCTGATGAACGTGCCGCCCCGGGTGGTGACGAGCGGCTCGCCGGTCTCGACGTCGACCGCCACGTTCTCGCTGACCACCAGCGCCCCTGAGCCCTTGTCGTAGATGCCGGTCACCGTCGAGACGGTGCGAACGGTGCCGGCCACCGGCAGCGGCCGGTGCAGTTCGATGGCCTGCTCGGCGTGCACAAGCATCGCCCGGTTGAAGTCGCCGAGGCTGCGGCCGGCCCGGGCCTGGGAGATCAGCACGCCGTAGGTGGGCAGCACCTTCTGCTCGATGCCCTCGCAGTTCTCGGTGGTGAACTCAAGCTCGGCCAGCGGATCGCCGAGTCCGGCTCCGACCCCGACCGCGTACAGCAGGGCGTCCTTGCTGTCCCACGACCTCAGCTGCGGCTCGCTCGCTACCCCCACCACGCTGTGGTCGAGTGCCATGGCAACCTCCAGGTCCGGCGGGCCGCCGCGGTCCAGACCAGGGACCCGGCGCAGGCCGCGCAATCGGCATATTGCTAGAACAAGGTTCTAGAAATTATTCTTAGCTCAACTGCCTGACATGTCAACGGCGCACTACGGGAGTGATGGTCATGGGCATCCTGGATGGCAAGGTCGCCATCGTGACCGGCGCGAGCCGGGGGATCGGGGCGGAAATCGCCCGCCGCTTCGGCCGGGAAGGCGCGGCGGTCGCGGTCGCGGCACGGACCGCCGAGCCGGGTATCTCGCCGTTCGACGGCACGATCACCGAGACCGTGGAGCAGATCCGCGCCCGCGGCGGGACCGCGGTGGCGATCCGCGCCGACCTGTCCAGGGCCGAGGACAGGGAACTCCTGGTCGGCGAGACGACCAGCCAGCTAGGCGCACCGGACATCCTGGTCAGCAACGCGGCCGTCACCTATTTCACGCCGGTGGAAGACTTCACCGCACGGCGCTTGCGGCTCATGTTCGACGTGCAGGTCGAGGGGCCGTTCCACCTGGCCCAGCTGGTCATCCCGGGCATGCGGGACAAGGGGCAGGGCTGGATTCTGAACATTTCCTCCGGCGCCGCCCGCCACCCGGCGATCCCGCCGGCGAACCGGGTCCGCGGCGGCACGGTCTACGGCATGTGCAAGGCGGCGCTCGAGCGCTTCTCCAGCGGTCTGGCCGCCGAACTTTACGACGACAACATCGCGGTCAACGCGCTGTCGCCGAGCCGGGTGGTGCCCACCCCGGGCACGATCTTCCACCACCTGACCACCGAGGACAACCCCAACGCCGAACCGCCGTCGGTCATGGCCGAGGCCGCCTTCCTGCTGTGCAGCCGCGACCCGAAGACGGTGACCGGCAAGATCGCCTACTCGCAGCAGCTCATCGCCGAGCTTGGCGGCACCATCCCGGCCCGCGGTTGACATCCTCCTCCGCCTACAGGCGGGGGATTCCGACTACGACGCTAGGAGCGCCGCTTGAGGTTCGCGGTTCGCTGGCCCGGCATCCCTGCCGCGCCGGCCCGGCCCGCGTTTCGCCCTGGCGAGCTTGCGTTCTGCGGCCCGGCTTCCACCAGGCGCGCTGCTCAACGGCCAGGTTCCGCACGAACCGGGCGTGCGCGCAGTGCCGCAGCAGGATTTGCTCCTGGTCGCGGGTCGGCTCGAGTCAGTATCGGGACATGCGAACGTTCTGCCGGAAACTGTGAGAAAGGTGCGGTAATGCTAAGGCTTCAGCCCTGCTTCGCAGGGCTCCGGATCCCTCCCCGGCCTGACGGCCGGGGTCTCCACCGGGGTCTGTGATGACCAGCGCGACGCAACCCGGCGCCACGCCCCTGCCGCCGCCGGCCAGCGCGGGGGCCACGCTCCCGCCGGCCGGCCAGCCGCGCCAGGTCACCCCGCGGGCCACCTTGCTGCTCGCGCCCAACCCCGGCCCGATGACCTTCGACGGAACCAACTCCTGGGTGCTGCACGAGCCGGGCAGGCGCGGCGCGGTCATCGTCGACCCCGGCCCGGACGATCCCGGCCACCTCGACGCCCTCATCGCCCTCGCCGCGGAGCAGGGCGGCACGGTGGCGGCGATCCTGGTCACGCACGGCCACCCCGACCACACCAGCGGCGTGCGGGAGACCGCGCGCCGCACCGGGGCGCCGGTGCTGTGCGCCAGCCCGCACCGGGCCGACACGGTGCTCGGCCCGGGCCCGCTGACGCTGGCGGGCCTGCGCATCGAGGTGCTGGCCACCCCCGGCCATAGCAGCGACTCGCTGTCCTTTCACCTGCCCGATGAGCGGTCCATAATGACCGGCGACACGGTGCTAGGCCGGAGCGCCCCGGTGATCCTCGACCCGGACGGCCGGGTGGACGCGATGCTTGCCTCGCTCGCGGCCATCATGCGCGCCCTCGGCGGCGCAAGCGGCGCAAGCGGCGGGACGGACGCCGGCCAAGGCCCGGTGATCCTGCCTGGCCACGGCCCCTTGCTGACGCAGCCGGCCGACCAGCTCACGCTGGCGATCAGCGCGCGCGAGGCCCGGCTGGCGCAGGCCGCAGCAGCGGTCGACAGCGGCTGCCGCACCGTGTCAGCGGTCGCGGACCGCATGTACGGCCCGTTCGACGAGCGGATCAGGATGGGGATCGAGGCGACCGTCCGCGCGCACCTGCGCTACCTGGCCGACCACGGCCGGCTCAGCCGGCCGGTCCCGCTGGAGGTCCCGCCGCGATGGCAGGCCCGGTGACAGACCGGCCGGTGCCCGGCTCGCGCCCGCCCGCGGGGCGGATCCGGGTCGACTGCCACCTGCACACCGTGGCGTCCGGTGACTCCGTGCTCACCCTGGAAGAGCTCGCCGTGCGGGCCAAGGAGACCGGTCTTGACGTCGTGTTCATCACCGACCACAACGTCACCGCCGCGGCCGTCGAGGCGGTCACCAGGGACCTAGGGGTGCGGGTCATCGTCGGCGAGGAGATCCGCACCCCGTACGGCGACGTGATCGGCCTCTTCCTCACCGAGCGCATCCCCTACGTGCTGCCGCTGCCCGAGGTGATCAGCAGGATCAGGTCGCAGCGGGCACTGGTCTACGTCCCGCACCCGTTCGATCCGGTTCGCTCCAGTGTCGGAGGAACGTTTGGTGGTTCCACCCTCATCGACCTCTGCTCGGCCGGCGCGGTGGACGTCATCGAGGTGTTCAACGCCAAGACGGCCGACGCGGCACTGAACGACCGGGCGGCGCGCCTGGCCGAGCGCTTCGGGCTGCCCGGCGCGGCGGGCTCCGACGCGCACGACGCCCCCGGCGTGGGTGCCGCCTACCTGGAGATGCCCGACTTCGACGGCCCGGCGAGCTTCCTGGCGGGCCTGGCCGGCGCGCGCCTGGTGGGGGAGTACCGCGACTACGCCCCCCGGTATGCTCCGCGCCCGTCACCCTGACCCGTTCCGCGGGACAAGACCTACCTGCGGCGCCTATCCGCAACTCCCCGTCAGTTACGACCATTCTTACGACTTCCGTCACTTATGGCACTATCGCGCAAATTTTTTGCGGATACCGAAGTGATGGGGAGTGGAGTTGATCAACCAAACTGATGGGAGGTCGGTGGCCGCGTGCGGGCTGCGCCGCGGGAGCCAGGCGAAGCCAGAACCGTTCCGCATAAGCAGTCTCAGCCATCACGGGACGGACCGCGGCGATCCGGCGGCCGCGCCGGGTGGCGGGCCGCCGGTCAGCGCCCGGTTTACAGGCCGATGCGGCTGGCCAGCCGCTCCCGGTGGTAGGCGGCGTCGCCGAGGAACAGCTCGCTTGACTTCGCCCGCTTGAAGTACAGGTGCGCGTCGTGCTCCCAGGTGAACCCGATACCGCCGTGGATCTGGATGTTTTCTGCCGCCACGTGGAAGTAGGTCTCCGACGCGTACGCCTTCACCAGCGCGGCGACGACCGGGATCTCGGCCGAGCCCTCGGCGACCGCGGCGGCGGCGTAGTTCACCGCGGAGCGCAGCGACTCGACCTCGAGCAGCAGGTCGGCGCAGCGGTGCTTGATCGCCTGGAAGCTGCCGATCGGCCGGCCGAACTGGTGCCTGATCTTCCCGTACTCGACGGCCATGTCCAGCGCCCGCTGTGCGCCGCCGAGCTGCTCCGCCGCCAGCGCGATCGCGGCCACGTCCAGGGTGCGCTCCAGGATCGCGGTGGCGTCGCCGGGCGAGCCGATCAGCCGGGCCTGGACGTCGCTGAACTCGAGCCGGGCCAGCTTCCTGGTCTGGTCCAGGGTGGGCAGCGAGGCGCGGGTCAGGCCGGAGGCGGTGCCGTCCACCGCGAACAGCGACAGGCCGGCGCTGGTCTGCGCGGCGACCAGGATGAGCCCGGCGGCGTGGCCGTCGAGCACGAAGCTCTTGTGGCCCTCCAGCTTCCAGCCGACCCCGTTCTTGGTCGCCGACATCCGGATGGACGCCGGGTCCCACGACCCGTCGTCCTCGGTGAACGCCAGGGTCGCGATCGTCTCGCCGGACGCGACGCCGGGCAGCAGGTCCGTCCGCGCGCCTTCGTCCGGGCTTGAAAGCAGTGCGGTCGCGGCGAGCACGGCGCTGGCCAGGTACGGGCCGCCGTACAGGGCCGCGCCGAACTCCTCGAGCACGATCGCCTGCTCGGCGAAGGTGAACCCGGCCCCGCCGTAGGCCTCAGGGATGGCGAGGCCCTGGAGTCCCAGCTGGGCTCCGGCCTGCTCCCAGACGGCGGCGTCGGTGCCGTCCTCGGTGTCCATCAGCTCGCGGACTCGCGGCAGCGGCGCCTTGTCGGCCAGGAAGCGCCGGACCGACGCGCGCAGCTCCTCGTGCTCCTCGGTGGTACCAAGCATCATGTGGCTTGCTCCTCTTATAGTGCGCTGGTCTTATCCGGCACTGGCGGCGCCGGCGCCGTCAGGTTCGGTGACGATGAGGACGTCGAGGGCCTCGATCTGGTCCCCGTTGACCCACAGCGGGTTGACTTCCAGGGCCCGCAAGGGCCGGCCAAGGGACAGGGCGGTCTCGCCCACCCGGGCGATGACCGCGGCGAGCGCGTCCAGGTCGGCGGGGGTGGTGCCGCGCGCGCCGCGCAGCAGCGGCAGTCCGCGCAGTTCGCCGAGCATGGTCTTCACCTCGGCGGGGCCGGCCGGCAGCACCCGCAGCGCGGTGTCCCGCATCACCTCGACCCAGACGCCGCCGAGGCCGACGGCGAGCACCGGCCCGAGGCTGGGGTCGACGGTGACCCCGGCGAGCAGCTCGACCCCGGTGCCGCGCATGGGGGTGACAAGCACGCCGTCGATCTCGGCGCCCGGCACGCCGTCGCCGGCCGCGCGCACTTTCTCGTAGGCGGCCCGGACCTCGGCCTCGGTGCGCAGGCCGAGCGCCACGCCGCCGATGTCCGACTTGTGAGTGATCTGCGCGGAGCAGATCTTGAGCGCGGCCGGCAGCCCGACCCGGCGGGCGAGTTCCGCCGCCTCGTCGGCCGAACGAGCCAGCCCGCCGGGCACCATGGGCACCCCGGCGGCGCTCAGCAGGTCCCTGGCCCGCGCCTCCGACCAGGGGCCGGAGATCGTGGCCCAGGTCCCGGCGTCCCCTGCCGCGGCGTCCTGGGCCGCGGCGGCGTCCCCCGCCGCCCAGCTGCGGCCGCGGTTCTCCGACCAGTGCAGCGCGTTTCCGATCGCGGAGATCCCGCCGTTCAGCCCGGGCAGCACGTACAGGCCGCGGCTTGCCAGCTGCTGCCTGGCGTAGCCGCCGAGGTCTACGCAGGTCGCGCTGACCGGGATGACCGGGATCGGGGAGGACGCGATCCGCTCCGCGACCCAGTCGAGCCGGGTCTCGATCATGGCGGCCATGGCCTCGTCCGGCGGCCGGACGTCGGGCAGGGTCAGCCCGCTGTACAGGATGAAGTCCAGGTTCGGGTCATCGGCAGCGGCGTCGAGTGCGACGTCGATGGCCGAGCGCGCGCTCCGGGTGCCGAGGTTGGCGAGCCCGCCGTACCCGGTCACGTCGAGCGGGTTGTGCGCGTTGGCGAACGCCGGCAGGTGCGGTTCAATCGCCGCCTGGGTCTCCGGGGCGAAGTCGGGGATGGAGATGCCGTGCGCGCTGGCCGCGTCGGCGATGATGTCGCAGGCGCCGCCCGAGGCGGTGAGCACGCCCATCCGCCTGCCCCGCGGGGAGCGGCTGTTGCCGAGCAGGGCGGCGGTGGTGAGCAGATCCTCCAGGCTGGTGACCCGGATGATGTTCATCTGCCGCAGCGCCGCGCTGACCACCGCGTCGTCGCCGGCCACCGAGCCGGTGTGCGCGAGGGCCGCCTGCTGCCCGGCCGGGCTAGACCCGACCTTGAGCGCGACGATCGGCTTGCCCGCCGCGTCGGCCCGCGCCGCGGCCTGAGCGAACCGCACCGGGTCGCCGATCTCCTCAAGGAACAGGCAGATCACCTTGGTCGCCTCGTCCTCGACGAAGTAGTCGAGGACGTCGACGGTCTTCATCATCGACTCGTTGCCGACCGAGGTCAGCACGCTCAGCCCGATGGCGTGCGCCTTGGCGAAGGTCAGCACCACGCTGGCGAGCGCGCCGCTCTGCAGCGCGATGCCGACCCCGCCCGCCGTCAGCGGCGGTGGCAGCGTCAGCGAGTAGGGCGCCGCGCCGGTGTGCGCGTTGAGGTAGCCGAGGCAGTTCGGGCCGAGAATGGTGACGTCGTTGGCGATCGCGCGGGCCACCATCGAATCCTCGAGCGCCAGGCCTTCCGTGCCGACCTCGCGGTACCCGGAGGCGAGCACCACGGCGTTCCTGACGCCGCTCGCCCCCATGTCGTCGAGGACGCTCTCCACGGCGGGCAGCGGTGCCAGGATGAACGCCAGGTCCGGCGGCTCGTCGAGATCACGGAGGCTGGGCACGAGGGGCAGCCCGAACGCGCTCGTGGCCTTCGGGTGAACCGCGGTGAGCGGGCCGCCGAACCTGGTCAGCCCGCAGTTCAGCACGATGAACCTGGCCCAGCCGGAGTTGTCGGAGGCACCGACAAGAGCGATGCTGCGCGGGGCGAAGAACTCGCGCAGCCGCTCCGGCGTGACCAGCTTGCGCGATGCCTGGTAGTTGACCGCGCGCTGGCTGGACAGTCCTTCGGCGGTCACGGATTGCGTCATCCGTCAGCCCGCCACCCGTGGTTCCTTGGGCAGGCCGAGCGCCCGTTCGCCGATGATGTTCCGCTGGATCTCGCTGGTGCCGGAGTAGATGGTGCCGGCCCGGCTGCTCAGGAAGACGTTCTGCCACTTGCCGACCGCGTACCCGTCGCCCTCTGGCCGCAGCAGCCCGTCGCTGCCCTCGATGCCGATCGCGATCTCGCCCAGCCGCTTGTGGTACTCGCTCCAGTAGAGCTTCGCGACCGAGGCCTCCGGGCCCGGCGGCCGGCCCTTCGCCACCTGCGCCAGGGTCCGCAGCCCGCTGAAGCGCATGATCTCGACCTGGGTGTAGGCCCAGGCGAGCTGCTGGCGGACTAGGGGGTCGCTGGTCTTGCCGCGCTTGCGCGCGGTCTCCACCAGGTCCCAGAATTCGCGCTGGAAGCTCAGGTGCGCCACGGTCGCGTTGCCGCCCCGCTCGTGCCCGAGCGTGGTCATCGCGACCCGCCAGCCGTTGTTCAGCCCGCCGATGATGTTGAACAGCGGCGCGCGGACGCCGTCGAGGAAGTCCTCGCAGAACTCCGCCGCGCCCGACATCTGCTTGATCGGCCGGTAGCTGACCCCGGGCCCCTTGAAGTCGAACAGCACGTAGGACAGGCCGCGGTGCTTCTCCGCCTCCGGGTCGGTGCGGACGAGGGCGAACATCCGGTTGGCCCGGGCGGCGCCCGAGGTCCACACCTTCTGCCCGGTGATGACGATCTCGTCGCCGTCGAGGACGCCGCGTGTTTCGACGGCGGCCAGGTCGGAGCCGTGGTTGGGCTCGGAGAAGCCCTGGCAGTACACGTCCTCGCCGGAGATGATCCTGGGCAGGAAGTACGCCTTCTGCTCAGGCGTGCCGTGCACGATGATGGACGGCCCGACCAGGCTCTCGCCCATGCCACGGGAGACCCGGGGGACACCGGCCCGGTTGAACTCCTCGTTGAGCACGGCCAGGTGCACCGCGTCCATGCCCTGACCGCCGTACTCTTCCGGCCAGTGCGGGCAGATCAGCCGTCTGGCCGCGAGCTTGGCCGTCCACTCCTGGTAGGCGGG
>Ga0335073_10002318_pt1 | contig 26001 bp, 24 predicted proteins | sample Lox_Sample_22_FD_207093 | JGI IMG/M metagenome (GOLD analysis project Ga0335073, IMG submission 207093) | Soil microbial communities from Loxahatchee National Wildlife Refuge, Florida, United States - Lox_Sample_2.2 | ecosystem: Environmental > Terrestrial > Soil > Wetlands | place: USA...
GAGATCGCAACCGACACGACGCGGTCCTTGTACGAGAGCGTCGGATGATTGACGGTGTCGTCCTTGACGTAGAGATTCTTGAGCCCGAGCTCCTTGCCGAGCCGCGTCATTTTGACGAGCGGCGTGTAACCCGAATGCGGTCCAATCTTGGGCTCACTCTCCACGGGCAGCAGCTCGCGATAGCGCCAAAGGTTATGCGGGCGCTTCTCGATCACCGAGCGCGTGAGCGCGGCGCGAATCTTGGCGTAGTCGTAGGTGACTTCGAGCGGACCGAAGCAAGTCTCGCAGACGTGCACCGGACTGATTGGATAATCCTGCCCGCACTCCCGGCACTTGAGGTTAATGACGTAGCTCATCGTGTTCCTTTCTCTCCCGCTCTGATCCTTTGGCAACGGCGCCGCACGCACATCCAGGGCGCGCACTTAAAGAAATGATCCGAACGCGCGGAGCCGCGGCTCCGTCGTAAGTCAGAATTTTTCCAGCCAGCATCGGTTCGATCCCGCGCGACACTCGAAGTGCCTCGCGCGCCTGGATTTCGCCGATCGCGCTCGCGATCGGTCCGATAATCCCCGCGTCGCGGCAAGTCGCGATCTCAACCTCGGACGGCGGCTCTTCGAAGATACATCGAAGGCATGCCGTCGCGCCGGGAATGATCGTCATCGCCTGCCCCGTCATCCCGATCACGCCTGCATAAACAAATGGTACGCCGAGCGCGAGGCAGACATCGTTAATCAGAAACTTGGTGAGCGGACTGTCAGTCGCATCGATCACGAAGGTGTGCGCAACGATCAGATCGCGCGCGTTCGATGCGTCGAGCGCGATAGCGCGCGCATCGATCTCGGTCCCCGGGAATCGCCCGCGCAGAAAATCCCGCGCGGCTTCCGCTTTGGGACGGCCGATATCACTCGTTGTGTAAATCACCTGGCGCGGCAGATTCGACAACTCGATCGGATCGGGATCGATAATCGTGATTGACGCCGCGCCATCGCGGGCGAGCGCCCACGCGGCCGGAACTCCCAACCCGCCAGCGCCAACGATCAATATTTTCCCAAGCGTCATCGTTTCAACGTCGTGTGCCGCCGAACGCGCCCGAACGTCGTTCCCGATCCGCTAACTGCTAAGACGAGGGTTATTCACTCTCGCCTTATCTTCCAGGAATCCCTCAAATGGGCTCCTGCAGGAGTTAGCACCTGCACCCGGGACGGGTCGGTTGCTGCGGCATCGTCGGGCCAGTCCCTCCGCCGCTCTCGATAAGGCAACACTACGGACCAACCAGACTTATACAGAGCGCCCCGTCTGTCAACGGCTCGCAAAGGCGATGGCATGTCGATTGCGACGATCTCAGGGCATGACGATCGACGAAGCGATTCGGCGAATGCTGCAAGGAGTAGGATTGATGCCCGAAAAGGAAACTGTCGAGCGAGCAAAGGAAGACGCGCGCGAGGGGAAATCAGCGTCGACGCAAGCCGGCGAGTTCGTGCGGGAGGAAATTCATCACATTCGGAAGGGAAAACACGGGGCACGTTCCGCTGAACAGGCGATCGCGATCGGGCTTTCGAAAGCGCGCCGCGCCGGCGTGAGGCTCGAAACGCCTAAATCGACCAACTCCACGGCGAGCACGCGACACAAGGCGGAGCTGGATAGCGCGAGCGCGAAGCATCCGCATAAGCCGGCGCGCAAACGTTCGCGCGCAACCGAGGGAGCGCTCAAGCGCAAGGGCAAGGCGGCGGTATCGAAGAAGGCGCTCAGCCGCCAAGCTCGTTCAGCTTCAAAGATGGGTGGACGAAAACAACGAGTCAGCGCGGCAAAGAAGGTGGTGCGGACGAGAAAATCGCGCGCGTGATAGCAACGAATTGTTGAGCTATCGACGCGGTAAGATTTTCGCGATTCAGGCCCGATCGCGGATCGAGAACACTGGCTCTTAGCTGCCGCGTCGATGGCATATCCGATGCTTCTAGCAAATGGAGGCACGTCTTATGGACACGTGCAAAATCCTTGAACGCCTCATCGCGGTGGACATAGATAGCGAGAAACGTTTTCGTCACGCGGCCGGCGATGTCGAGCGCGCCAACTTCGAGCACTTCCTTAATCAGCAGGCCGAGCAGCGCCATCGTTTCGTGCGCGAGCTCCAGGCCGTTCAGGAAGGCCTGGGTTTCAAGTCCACCGACAGCGGCACGCTCGCGGGGTTCATCGATCGCGAGGCGTTGGACCTCAGCGTCGCGATGAGCAAGGGCGACACGGGCGTCCTCGAATGGTGCCGGCGCGACGACGAGGAGATTATCGGCGAGTACGAAAAGGCGCTTGACGAGAAGCCGCCCGCGGAATTGCGCAACCTGATCGAGCGTCAGCTCCATGACATCCGCGCCGCGGTGATAACGGAATCGGATGTGCTACGTCTCTTCGGCGGTCCGCACTCCTAATCGTCGCGCAGCGCCCAGGTCTTTATCAGGTGATGCGCAATTGCGATCGGCGGCGGGACCATCACGCCGTTGATGCGCTTGCCGGCAATGAGCTGACGGGCGGCGGAACGCTCGATCCATCGCACTTCCGCTAACTCCGTGTCATCGGCCTTGGCTTCGCGCTTTTCGGCCTTGGCGAAGCATCCGATCATGAGCGACGACGGAAATGGCCACGGCTGCGTCGCGTAGTAGCTCACCTCGCCGACTTTGATGTTAGCTTCTTCCATCAGCTCGCGACGCACCGCCTCTTCGATTGTTTCGCCCGGTTCGATAAATCCCGCGAGTGCCGAGAACATGCCCTGCGGGAATTGCTTGCCGCGTCCGACGAGGCATTCGTCGCCGTACGTCGCGAGCATGATCACGACAGGGTCGGTACGCGGAAAATGCTCGGCCTTGCACTTATCGCATAAGCGCCTATAGCCGGCGTCCATCAGCTTGGTGGGGGCGCCGCAGTTCGGACAGAACCCGTGGCGCTGATGCCAATCGACCATCGCCTTGGCCTGCGCGATAAGCGCCGCATGCGGGATCGATACAATAGACGCGGCCATCCGCGCATCGCGAAAATATCCCTTGCCCGTGAGCGGTCCGGAAGTTGTCGGATCGTTCGACGATGAAATGTCGAGCGCGAACATCGCGCGCTCGCGATTATCGAGACCGAGGAACACACAGATCGCATTGTCACTTGCGAGCGAGTCGGCGATGTCAGGCTTCAGCAGGCCGAGCGCGGTCGGATTGTCCGCATCGTCGGCCTCGACGATCAGCGGCTGCAGCTTCCAGAGCGGCAGCACGAGAGACGACGGATCGCGCCGCTTCGCGGTGAGCCATTCGGTGTCGAGGCGCTTTTCACTCGCGCGATTGAGCGGATTACCGGTAAACGGAATCATTCAGCTTCTCCAGGCAAAGGGCCTCGCCGACGAGACCATCATAGTCTCGCCAAACTAGCCCTAAATCCCGCCAGAATGCACGCGCGATCGCGCGTGGCTCTACTGAATCAGCAGCTCCGCGGTCTGCACGCCGTTGAGTGCGGCGCCTTTGCGCAGCTGATCGCCGACGACCCAGAAGTTCAGCGCGTTGGCGCAACTGATATCGTCGCGGATTCGGCCGACGTAACAGTCGTCCTGTCCCTCGACCATGATCGGCATCGGATACTGGTTGTGCGCCGGATCGTCGTACAGACGCAGCCCCGGGAAGCGCTCGAACGCCGCGCGCGCTCCCGCGGTGCCGACGGGACGCTCGGTCTCGGCATTGACCGAGATCGAGTGCGCGGTGAAGACCGGCACGCGGACCGTGGTTGCCGAGATCGCGAGGTTGGGCAGGGCGAGGATCTTGCGCACCTCGTTGGTGAGCTTCATTTCCTCGCCCGTGTAGCCGCCCTCGGTGAACTTGTCGATATGCGGAATCACGTTGAACGCGATCTGATGCTGAAAAAATTCGACCTTGAGCTTTTCGCCGCGCGCCCATGCGAGGGTCTGCTGACGCAGCTCGTCGATTCCGTTGACGCCCGCGCCCGACACGGCCTGGAAGCTGGTGGCGATCACGCGCTTGAGTCCGCCCGCATCGTGCAACGGCTTCAGCGGCATCACGGTGACGATCGTCGTGCAGTTGGGGCATGAGATGATGCCCTTGTGATTCTTCGCGGCGGCGCCGTTGATCTCGGGCACGACGAGCGGAACGTCGGGGTTCATCCGGAACGCGCTCGACTTGTCGATCACGATCGTGCCGGCTTTCACTGCCGCCGGCGCGAACGCGCGCGACTGATCGCCGCCCGCGGAGAAGAACGCCAGCTCGATTCCCTTGAAGCTCTCCGTCGTGAGTTCCTTGACCGGGATTTGCTCGCCCTTGTACGTGACCGTCTTGCCAACGGAGCGTTTGGAGGCGAGCGCGGTCAATTCGCGCACGGGGAAGTTGCGCTGTTCGAGAATCCTGAGCACGGTCTGCCCGACCGCGCCGGTGGCGCCGACTACGGCGATTTTCTGTCCGGAAGCCATTGCGCGATTTTAGACGCAACAGCGTCGCGAGTGAATCTCTACTGCTTGGCTATGATTAGATGCGACGGCATCGGGCCGCTGACGGGTTTGAATTCGATGTCGTGCCAGCCGCCGCTCTCGAGAATTTTTCTATATTCGCTCAGCGTGTATGTATCGCCCTCGTGCGTCCAGATTAGCATCGTCAATGCGAACGCGAGCGCGAACTGGTTTTTCTCGCGCGATTCATCGGGGATCATGTCGACCATCGCGAGGTGGGCGCCGGGTGCGGCCGCATCGTGAAGGCGGCGCGACAGCTCGATGCATTTGTCGGGGCTGAAGTGATGGTAGATGTTCACGGCCATGACGAGATCGTAGCCGCTGCCGAGGTCGTCGTTGAAAACGTCTGCGGGGCGAAATTCCACGCGATCAGCGACGCCCGCCTGGCGCGCGTTTAGCTCGGCGACCTTGAGCACCTTTGCCCAATCGACTGAGGTGAGGCGCGCCTCGGGGAATTTCTTGAGCACACTGATGCCGTAGAATCCCGAGCCGCACGCGATATCGAGGACGCGCCTGGGACCCGCCGTGCCGAAGATCGGTGCGAGTGTGTCGGCGATGATCGGACCGGTCATCTGCGCCATCAGGCGCGAGCCGCGCGCGAAATCTTCCCAGAACGGATTGTCAGCCGCCTCAGCCGAGCCAGTTTCGATCAAAGTATGTCCCGCCTTGACGACATCGGACAGCCGCGCGAGCTCGTTCCACAACGTTCGGCTGCCTGTGATCGCCATCATGCCGCCCATGTAGCCCGGCGAGCCTTTCACTAGCATCGCGGAGACCGCGGCAGGCAGTTCATAGCGACCGCCGGATTTGCGCAGCATCCCGAACGAGACGAGCGCGTTGCACAGGATACGCATCGAGCGCAGCGGCGTGCCTTTTTTCCCGGCGAGCTTTTCGGCGGTATCGAGGCCGTGTGCGATATGCGTGAAGAGCTCCAGGTCAACCGCAGCTTTCAACGCGGCACTCGCGGTGTGTCCCTGCGCAATCGCCATTACGGTATCGGGCAGATCGCCCGCGATTTTTTCCTGTGCCATTAAAGTGCTCCGTCGGTCAGATGCGGTTAAGGAGCCAGTCCGATGTCAGATTGAAGATTTCGTCGTCGGCTTCGGTGAGGCGATGGCTCGCGCCGTGGATGATCCTGATCGTCTTGGGCTCCTGCGCGCGTTCGTAGATCGCCTCGGAGCTCGCGGGCGGCAGAATCTCGTCAGCATCGCCGTGGATCAACAGCAGCGGACGTGGTGCGAGCTCGCTCGCGACGTGCGCGCCTGCGAGCTGGCTCGACAATGCGATCACCGTCGTGACGGCGGGGCTGATCGTGCCAGCGTTGATCGCGACCGCGCCGCCGAAGGAATGACCGATCGTCGCGATTTGGCGATGGCCGAGGCGGCCGAGCACTGCGATGCCGGCCATCGTGTCGAGCACGCAATCGCCGAACTCGTTGGGCATGCGGTAGTCGATACGCGCGATCGAGACGCCGCGCCGCGGCATCTCGAGACCGAGCCGTGGATAGAGAAAGGCAGGGCCGTCGAGGCCGCCGATCGCACCCGAGACGCAAATCGCCGCGCGCTGCGGCTCCGCCGCCGCATGCAGGATCATCGGAATCGTGCCGCGGGTGGTATGAATCGAGAGCTGCTGCACACCGGCGATTTCGTAGCCCTTCTCGACGCTGACGATTCGAAGATCGAGTCCTTCGCTCATACCGCGACACGCCTCGGATTTTGAAATCCCTCTCGCTGGCCGGGGAGAGGGCAAGGGTGAGGGTTGTCTGGATCGCGAATGGCCGCGCGCGTGTGGATGCGAGCTGCATCCGGGCAACCCTCACCCGGCGCGCGCATCGCGCGCGCCGACCTCTCCCTGGTCAGGGAGAGGGAATCAGAAAAAGGGCGCTCGCGTCTGGAATGGCGCTCGCATGATGTTGAGATGATCGTCACTGTTGGCTAGCGCTCGATCGAGGTTGGTTCCTCGAACGATGGATCCGTGCCGAGCATTCGCATGCCGTAGCGGACCATCGAAGCCAGATGCTCGACGCGAGTCAGAAGCTCCGGTTGCTCGCGGGGAGCCGCGTCGGCGAGCATTCTTGCTGCGTTGGCGAGGTTCTCACGCAGGATTTGCAGCGCTTGCTCGAGGCTCGCGCGCTCGGGTGCCCGAGCGCGGCGGCGTGCGCGCTGAATCTCGGCGAATGAAATTATCTCAGCCATTCGAGGCAGCCGGAGCCGCGATTATCGCGCATCGAGGGCGTCGCGGCCAAGCCGGAAAACGTCAGCGTAATTTCTTGCCGGCAGAGCGCTTGGCTTCGAGCGTGGCGTGACCACCTTCGCCGGCCCACCGCATCTGGCGCGCGATTCCGCTCAGCACGTCGACCTCCCTCGCGCTCAGGCCGCTGCGGCCGAAGATCGCGCGCAAGGTGAACATGATGTGCTCCGGGTTGTCGTCGGGTAGAAAACCGATTGCGAGCAGCGCGTCGCGCATCCGATCGAGCATCGCATCCACTTCGACCGCCGATGCGAATGTCTGCTCCTCTTGCCGAGCCTCACCTGGCGACGCCATCGCCATCGCAAGCTCGTACGCAACAATTCCCACTGCCTGCGCGAGGTTGAGCGAACGATACTCAGGCGCAGTCGGAATCGTGATCAGGCGTTGGCAAAATTTCAGCTCCTCGTTGGTGAGGCCGTGATCCTCGGCGCCGAAGATGATCGCGACTCGGTTCGATGCCGCCAGCTTCACCAGCTCGGGCGCGACGTCGCGCAAAGGCTCGGCAGCCTCGCGATACGGCCCGGAACGGCATGTCGTGCCCACGGTCAGCGTGCAATCCGCCAGCGCGGGCGCCAGGTCCGGCCAGGTGATTGCGCTGGCGAGAACATCCTTGGCATGCACCGCCATCGCAGTCGCATGTCCGCCGTGCCTGGGCGTCGGCGCGACGAGCCGCAGATCGGAGAAGCCCAAGTTCTTGAGCACCCGCGCCGCTGCACCGATATTCCCCGCCGACTGAGGCCGGCATAACACGAATGCGAAGTCGAAAGATCTTGATTTGTCCATGCCTGTCAACTTGCGTTGCTTAATAGAGAGGGAAATTGGTAACAGAAATCACCTAAAGTTCTAGTTGCGAGGGGGGAATCCTGTGCAATTCTGCACCAAGTGTGGCCACAAGGTACATGAAACTGCTCGGGCTTGCCCGGGGTGCGGCGTAGCGCGCACGCCAACGGCTGCTCCGGCACTGGAGTCGGCGGCACCATCGTGCGTTGGGTTCGCGCCACTGGCTAGTCTGCTTCCAGAATGTTCGCTAAATTTCGTAGCGAACTGCTGGCCAGGCGCATGAAATTCGTTTCGATTGGCGACATTCATATGGCGACGCGCAACCTCGAGCGGATGGGCGAGGTGCTGCGCGATTGCGATCTCATGATCCTGGCGGGTGATCTGACGAATTTCGGCGGCGCCGCGGATAGCGGAAAGGTACTCGCCGAGGCGCGGCGGGCGTGCCCTAACCTGCTCGCGGTGCCGGGAAATCTCGATCAGCGCGAGACTTTTGCGTTTCTTGAAAACGAGAAGGTTGCGATTCACGGAAAGGGGATCGTCCTCGATGGCGTCGCGCTCTTCGGATGCGGTGGGTCGAACATCTCGCCGTTCAACACGCCAACGGAATTCACCGAAGATGAAATCTACGCGACGCTCGCACAGGGCTACGCCCAGGTCGCCGACCTTCGGCCTCTCGTGATGATCTGTCATGCGCCGCCATTCGAGACCAAATGCGATCGCCTGATGAACGGCACTCCTGTCGGCAGCAAGGCGGCGCGCCGCTTTATCGAGGAAGTGAAGCCGGACATCTGTATATCGGGACATATTCATGAGTCGGCCGCCGAAGACGCGATCGGACCGACGAAGATTTTCAATGCGGGCCCGTTCAAGGGCGGCGGCTATGTGGTCGTGCGGGCCGAGGGCCGGCGGCTTGACGCGAGGCTCGAATTTCTTTGACGTGCCTGGGCTGTCGCGCGCCGGACAATCGCTCCAGGTTTATGCCGGCAAGATCGCAAATGGCTGGCCGCTGATCATTCGGCACATGTTCCGGCTCCTTTGGCGCTTTCGCCCTTCGATGCGGCGGGCACCCAAGTAGGCCGGTATCGCGGGGACGGAACAGGATCCGTACTTCGCCAGATTCGAAGGGAGAAAGAGGACTGATGGCTTTACCTGAGGGAGTCAGGATGCGATTCGATCACGTATCGATTGCGGTGCGTTCAATCGATCGTGCGCTCGAATTTTTCCAGAAGTATTTTCCGGTCACGATTCGCGAGCCCAAGACTCTCGACGAGCAGGTCAGCGGCTCCTTCTATTTTCAGAGCATCCATCTCGGTGGTTTCGCGGTTGAACTGATTGAAGATCTGCCGAACAAGCCCGGCTTCGTGACGAAGTTTATCGAGCGGCATGGCGAGGGGATGCATCATCTGTCTATCGAAGTGAACCATCTCGAGCCGATCATCGCGCCGCTCAAGGCCGACGGCTATCGAATCGTCGATGAGATGACGATGCCGAGCGGCTCGGCGACCGCATTCATCTCGCCGCGCGCGGCGTTCGGCGCGCTTATCCAGTTCTGGCAGGTGCCCGACTTCGACACCCCGCATCCCAAGCCCGCGCCTGACGGCCTGGCGTATTTCGACCACGTCTCGCTCGCGGTCAAGGACATCACGGCCGCGTACGATTTCTTCGGCAAATATCTCGGCGGCAAGTCGGCGCGCGACATTCACGTGAGCAACTCGGAAGGAAACTTTCAGCTCGGCAACATGGAAGTAGCGGGCTTCAAGCTGGAGTTTATCGCAAGCCCGCCGCATGCCGTGCAGAACGACTTCGTTGCGAAGTTCATCAATCGCTACGGCGAAGGGATGCATCACATCTCGATGGACATCAAGGATTTCGACGGAATGCGCGATCGGCTGAAGCGCGACGGAATCCGCGTCGTGGACGAGAAGCGCAACTGGCGCGGCGAGCGGCAGTTCTTCATCTCGCCCAGCTCCGCGTTCGGCGTATTGATCCAAGTCTGGGACGGCCTGAAGTAGATGGCCGAGGCTCGCGAGCGGCGCGCGATCTTTTTCGACGCGGCTGGGACGCTGTTCGAATCGCGCGAGCCTGTAGGCCACGCCTACTCGCGAATCGCACGCGAGCATGGTCTCGACGCGTCCGTGGACGCGGTGACCGCCGGGTTTCGCCATGCTTTCGGCTCGGCGCCGGGGCTCGCGTTCGGTCCGGGTCACGATTCGAGCCGCCTGCGGCATCTCGAGCGCGGATGGTGGCGCGAGCGCGTCCGCGAAAGCTTCGCCGGGCTCGGCGAGTTTCGCGACTTCGACGCCTACTTCGACGATCTGTTTGCCTACTTCGCCGATCCAGCCCACTGGCAGGTCGATCCTGAAGCGGTAACCACCTTGGATCGTCTAAAATCCAGTGGGTTGCGCCTGGGAGTGATTTCGAACTTCGACCATCGCGTTTACCGAATCCTTGATGGACTCGGTCTGACTGGCTATTTCGATTCTATCACGATTTCATCGGAAGCCGGTTACGCCAAGCCGCGCCGCGAGATCTTCGACCTCGCACTCAGGAGCCTCGGCGTCGAGGCGCGCGACGCCATGCACGTCGGCGATTCGCCCCATCTCGATCTCGCCGCCGCCAGCGAAGCGGGGATGGTCGCGGCGCTGATCGACCCGGCTCTCAAGGGCGCGCCCGCGATCGAAGGCCGGACGGCGCGTGTAAGGTCGCTTGCGTCTGCGATCGGTGTTGCGCATATATTCGGATTTGCTTGATCTTCTAAGCGGGTTGTCTTTATCTAAGGCGACCCGTTTTTGGGAACAGTCGTGGGGAACAACAAAATGAAGGTTTCGCTTCCAACGCATCGCCTGTTGGTGATGATTTCCGCCCTCTGCGCTCTGGCGTTCATGACCGCGCCGGCGGCCGCTCAAAGCCTGTCCGATCTCGAAAGCGAGATCTCCGGCATCGAAGGTCAAATGGGCGCTGCCGAGTCGAGCGCCGGTACGGCAAGCTCGGTCGTCGATCGGCTCGACAAGGCCGAGAGCGATTTCGCGCGCCTCGCGTCGAGCGGCAAGGCCGACAAGAGCGCGCTGGTCCCAGCCTACAATCAGCTCGAGTCCATGCTGACCAGGATCTCCGACACTTACAAAAAGAAGAAGGAAGATTGCATCGCGTCTATCGACCAAGGCGGTCAGTGCGACTACAGCGAGCCTGAACAGGTCGCGCTGAAGGCGGCCTATCCGCTCGCGTGGCTGCGGTTCACGGGCGCGACCTCGCTCTTCACCGACAACTCGACAGAGCAGAAGAAGCTGCTCAACGAGTCGATCGATGGCTTCACCGAGAGCACGCTGGTGATCGTCGATCCGACCCTCGTCGCTGAGAACCTGCTCGGCCGCGCCTATTGCGAGCGCGAGCTCGGCAAGTTCGATCACTCCGAGTACGACAAGGCTATCGCCGACTTCAAACAGATCATCGAATCCGCTCCCGGATCGCCCCAGGCCAAGGCCGCCAGGCAGGGTCTTGCGACCACTTACATGGCGATGGGCAACGCAGGGGAAGCGGAGAAATATACGGAAGGTGGCAACACCTCGACCGGTGGCGGTCAAATGCTTCAGCTTCAGGCCCTGTTCAGCGCTGAGAACGCCACTCGCGATCCTGCGCAGAAAGCCCAGTATCACGCCAAGCTGGTGGACGCTCTGAAATCCAAGGAGAACGACAAGGCAGGCTTTGCGATCGATATCGCGGCTTCGTCGAAGTTCTCCAGGAACGTGGTCGAGGAATTTGGCAATGGCGACCCGTTCGAGAAGTGGCTGCTCGCCAACATCCTGCTCAACCGCAAGGACGAGAACGGCGCGGCCAAGTATTTTGCCGAGGCGGCCGAGACAGGCAAGTATCCCAAAGGCTATCAATACGCCGCTGATATCTACCTCAAACAGAAGCGTTACGATCAGGCTGAGGCGCTACTCACTCAGATCGCAAAGGGCAGCGGCGGCAACGCCGAGTGGGCTGCCTCGACCAAGTTCAGCATCGCGCGCGAGCGATGGGACGCGAGCGGTCAGAAGGACGCCAACCTCGAGAATCAATGGGTTGCCGCCGCCAACGAGTACCTGAGCAAGTTCCCGGGCGGTTCCAACGCGCCGCAGATGCGCTTCCGTCTGGGCGAACGCCTGCAAGCGCAAGGCAAGTATGTCGAAGCGGCCCAAATGTACTCGCAGGTCAAGGGCGAGAACGACTACAGCTACACCGCTCGTTTCAACGGCGCCGAGTGCAGTTACAAGGCGCTCGCTGCTGCCAGCAACAAGGATTATAAGGGCCCCAAGGTCGATATCGAACAACTGAAGAATCAGACCGTCTCCGACCTCCAGGAAACGATCAAGATGGCCCCGCAGGCCGAGCGCATGGCGGCGGGTAATCAGAAGAAGTTCGTCCATGACACTCGAGGCCGCGCGATCCTGATGCTCGCCGATATCCTCGAGACCGAGCCCAAGATCGACTACCCGCAAGTCGCTTCGCTGCTCGAAGGTTACGAAGGTCAGTATCCGCAGATGAGCGACCACTTCCATGATATCCAGGAGTGGCGCATCACGGCCCTCGCGCAGATGGGCAAGTATGATGAAGTGCAGCGCGACGTCGCGTCCCTGGTCGAAAAGAACAAGGGCAACATGGCGCAGAACGACTTCATCAAGGGTCTCGGCCTCGATTTCTGGAAGGCGGCGGAGACCGATCAGGCAAACGGCGACGAGAAGGGCTTCATTGCCAATGCCAAGCTGACGGCAACCGCCTACAGCTACTTCTCCGACATGGTCGCGAGCGGCAAGATCCCGGTGAAGAACCTGACCGGTACGCTGTCGATTCTGGCCCAGGCCTACCAGGCGCTTGGCGAGGAAGCCAAGGCCGAGACGATCTTCAACCAGGTCGTGAAGGCTGATCCGGGATCGCCCGACGCGAACGCCGGTCTCGCGCGAATCGCGCAGGCCAAGAAGGACTGGAAGGACGCGGTTACGCTGTGGACCAACGTCGAAAGCACCGCGGCTGAATCTGACAACCTGTGGTACGAAGCCAAGTACAACCTGGCGGTCGTTTACGTAGCGCAGGGCAACACGTCCGAGGCTTGTAACAAGCTCGCGCAGACTCGCGCGGAGCATCCCACGCTCGGCTCCAACGAGATGCTCCACAAGTGGGACGCGATGCAGAAGAAGCTGTGCCTCGATCATAAGGGCTAGGCACGGTGCTGAAGAAAATTCATCACGTGGGCGTGGTGGTGCCAGACCTTGAGCAAGGGCTCAAGTTCTGGCGCGACACGCTCGGTCTTCATTTCACCAAGAGCGCGACCATCGAAGAGCAGGGCGTCAAAGCCGCGTTGCTCAAGGTCGGCGAGAGCGAGATCGAGCTGCTCGAGCCGATCAACCCTGACAATGGCGTCGGTAGGTTCCTCGCCAAGCGTGGCGGCGGACTCCATCACGTATGCTTTGAGACTGAGGATGTCGCCAGGGAACTCGACGGCGCGCGCGCCAAGGGTATCCAGTTAATCGATCAGAATCCGCGCCATGGTCTCGCCGGCCTCATCTGCTTTCTTCATCCCAAGGCGACGCGCGGCGTGCTGGTCGAATACGCGCAGCCACTGGACGAGTAGCCGCTATGCCGATCTACGAATATCGATGCACCGACTGTGAGAGCACCTTCGAGGCGTTCGTGCGCCCCGGTCACGACGACGCGGAATGCCCGTCGTGTCACGGCGATCACCTGTCGCGCGAGATGTCGGTGTTCGCGTCGCGCAGCAACGGCGATGGCGCCGCCGCGATCTCAAGTGCGATCGCGCAGAACGGCGGCTCGCGCATGGGCGGGGGCGGATGTTGCGGGGGCGGATGCGGCTGCCACTAGCCGCTCAGCTCTCCTTGCGCTCGGCGAACTCCGCCTTCGCCGCCTTCATCAGCTCCGGCTCAGCCAGCAGATCGTAAGCCGTCATCGCCATCGCCTTGGCGACGCGAATCATCGCGTCGTAGCCGCGCGACGAATCGGCATGCCTGACGAACGCATCTTCATGACAAGCGCCTTCGCCGTGATGCGCGATCGCAAATACCGGATGAATCGCGGGAATCGCGTGGCTGATATCGCCCATGTCGGTGCTGCCTGTAGGCACATCCTGGCGCGCCACGGGAGAATGCGTGCCGAGTTCCTCGCTATGCGCGGCATAGCGATCGGCCATTGACATGTTGTTGATCATGTTCTTGTAGCCGCCGAGATGCTGAACGTCGACCTTGGTCCCGGTCGCGAGCGCGGCCGCCTCGGCGCATCGCGCGATACGCTCGCCAATCTCCTTGGCGTATTTGCTGGTCCTGCCGCGGGCGAGGAACTGGCACTCGGTGAACTCGGGAATGATATTCACCGCCTGGCCGCCGTTGGTGATGATGCCGTGGAGGCGCGAGCCGTCGCGCAGATGAAGCCGCATCGAATCGACGCTGTGAAAGAGCTGCAGCACCGCGGTGAGCGCGCTCGCTCCATCCCACGGCGCGAGCGAGGCGTGCGCGGCACGGCCGGAGAAGGAGATTTTCACGTGATGCGTCGCGAGCGCCGGCATCGTGCGATACTCCATGTCCATCGGATGCGCCATCATGGCCGCATCGACGCCGCGCAGCACGCCGCGATTCAGCAGCAGTATCTTGCCGCCGCCGCCTTCTTCGGCGGGCGTGCCGACAAAGACGATCTTTCCCGGCAGCTTGTCGTCGATACTCTTGAGTCCCGCAACTGCCGCGAGCGCCGCGCCGGCAATCAGATTGTGGCCGCACGAATGGCCGTTAGGCAGCGCGTCATATTCCGCCATGATTGCGACCGTCGGACCCTCGCCACCGAACTCGCCGCGAAAGGCGGTAGGCATTTCGCCCACCCCGCGCTGCATCGCAAGTCCCAGCGCCTCGCCAGCCTTGACCAGCAGATCGGCGGCGAACTTCTCCTGGAAGCGCAGCTCCGGATGCTCGTGGATCTCGTGGCTTAGGCCGACGACCTCTTCCCGGTAAGAATCGATCGCGCGCGCAATCTCAGCATGAGCGCTCATGATGTCCTCCACCGATCGCAATAGCATCGCCACCGCCAAGCGTCCACGGAATCATCGCGATTCATGGCTTCGCTCGCTTCTTTGCCTGGTACGATAGCGCCCTACATTTGGAAAATAAGGAAAGCGCTGCGCGCGCTTACCGGTACCGGCCCTTCGGGGCGCGCCGAGAGCTTTCGACTCCGCAGACTCCGCTCAAGATGACTGTATGTGCGGGAGAGGTGATGCGCCTCGCATTCAACGCATGCCCCGTTCTTTCCCAGCGAGTTCTCCGGGCCTTCGTTATGAAAAAGAATCGACATTTTGCTCAGCGCCAACGTGTAGCCTCTCCCTGGCCCTCTCCTAGGATAAGGAGCGGGAATCGAAAAAAGGGCAGGGGAGCAAAAATTCGGCGGCACGCATCGATCAAGCAATAACGAAGGGGCCGGATGAGGACGACTCATCCGGCCCGGAAAAGATCGATTGACTTGATAGCGCGAGGCGCGCGATTTCCGCTACGGACGCACGCGCGTCAGCGGCTGCGTCAGCATCTCGGGAACCGGCTCGCCCTTCTCGGCCTTGTGCTGCGCGTAGTCCTGCATCGCGGTCAGGATGCCGGCCACGGATTTGTTGAAGAGCACTTCCTGGTTCTGGCGCGCCCACTGATTCGAATAATCAATCTGATGCGCCACCGGGCCCTGGAATTGCGGCGCGACGTAGCGCGCGAACAGCTCGTATGAGCGCAGCGTCTTCTCGCGCGTCGTCCATTCGTGCGCGAGCCCCAGGATTCCGCCGAAGCCGCCCGACGCTTCCTGCAGCTCGCGAATCCGTGCGACCGCGTCGTCAGGAGTGCCGATGATCACGCCGCCACGCGCGATCATGCGATCGATCGTCATCTCGGCCGTCGGCTGTCCGGGATATTCCTCGAACTGAAGCCGCGCGCCGAGCGTGCCGATGAAGTAATCCTGGATCCATCGATTGGCGCCCTCGCGAATATCGTTCAGCGCTTCTTCGCGCGACTCGGCGAGATGAATCGGGAACACGAGCCGCCAGTTCTTGCGATCCACGGTCTTGCCGTTCTCAGCCGCCGTCTCCTCCGCCATCGCCCAGCGCTTCTTCAGATCGTCGAGGCCGCCCGGCGCATACGAAGCCACCGACAACACGCCGCATCCGAGCTGACCCGCCGCGACCATTCCCGACGGCGACACGGTGCTGGCGACGAAGATCGGCATATGCGGCTGCTGGAACGGCTTCACCTGCAGATGCGCATCGACCATCTTGAAGTACGAGCCGTCGATATTGATGCCGCCTTCCTCAGTGAACAGGCGCACGATCGCCTTCACGCCTTCGACCATCCGCTTGCGCTGCGTGGTCGTTTCGATGCCGAACATGTGCGCGTCCGCCGCGAGCGCGCCCGGGCCGCATCCCATCAGCACGCGCCCATGCGTCAGATGGTCAAGCAGGCTGAAGCGCTGCGCGATATTGAACGGATGATGGTAAGGAACGCTGACGACGCCCGAGCCCAGTTTGATGCGCTTGGTGCGCGTCGCGGCGACCGCCATGAAAATCTCGGGCGACGATATGATCTCCCATCCCGACGAATGATGCTCGCCGATGAAGGCCTCTTCGTAACCGAGCTCGTCGAGCCATTCGATGAGCTGCATATCGCGTTCGAAGCAGAGCGTGGGGTTTTCACCCACGCGATGGAAGGGCGCCATGAAAATTCCAAATTTCATCTGTTCTCCTTGCGGGCGGCCGTGCCGGGCGCGGCGGGATCGAAACTCAAGCTACGAAAGAAATCGCCGCCGGACAAGTTCATTGAACGAGCGTTTAGTTGCGCGCGACTCAGCCGGTGACGGCGCGGGTTCGCGTTGGAAATCGATAGCCGGAGGCACTTTGCTCGGCGCCGATCTGGAAGTCGACGTCGAACAGATGCCCGTCGCGATGCATCACGTTGAGCCGCAGCGGCTTGTTCAACAGTTTGCCGATGCCGGCGGAGAGGAAGCGCCTCAGGCCCTGCTCGTGCGCCTCGCGCTGATGCTCGGGAATCATGAGCGCGGAGAGCCTGCGGCCGACAGCTTCGGCGCGGGTCCATCCGAAGAGCGCCTTCGCGGTGGGATGCCATTCGACGATTTCGCCGTTGCCGTCCATCACGAACGAGACCGGATCGGATTCGATCGATGTTTTGTTCTCGCTCATCGCGCCGACGCCCCCTGAAGCTGAGGCTAATCCTAGGCCTTGCCGTTTAGTGACTCAATTGAGGGCTGAATTCTGAAACATCGGCGGGCGAAATTCGTCAAAGGTCGACGAGGATCGTGGCCCCATGGAGCCGCCGTAAAGTGAGCTTGCCCAAGCGCACCGCAAATAGGATCATTATCCGGTGGCCTCGCAGTTCGAAGCTGCGGGGCACTTTTCCAGTGGGACACAGGATGCCTAAAGCCCGGATGGTGTGGATGGCCGCGGCGATCGCGGCGCTGCTGATGGCCTTCACGTTCGACGGCGTCGCGCGCGCGCAGCAGGGCGGCACGACGCGGCCCTCGAGTTCGCTGGTCATTCCGGGCCATCAGAATTCGGGCGGCTCGACGCTGGAGCTTCCCTCGATGCCGGCGCCGCAACGCGGGATGACGCCCAATCTCGAGATTCCGCCGCAGGCACCCCAGGGCGGCGAGGAGCTCACGATCCCAAGCCGCGAGCTGCGCGAGCAACCCGGCTATGAGCAGGTGCAAGTCACGGTCACCGATCCTTCTGGCAGTTACGTCACAGGTCTGCAGAAACAGGATTTCAATCTCTATCTCGACAACAAACCGCGCCCGATCCAGTTTTTTCGCCAGGACACCAACGCTCCCGTTTCAGTCGGAATTCTGGTCGACACCTCCGGCAGTATGACGCCGAAGATTCCGCAAGCGCGGGTGGCGATCGCGGAATTCTTGCGCGATTTGAACGATCGCGACGACGTGTTCCTGTTCGCCTTCTCGTCGCATCCGTTTTTACTCCAGTCGTTCACGATGAATCACGAACTGGTGATGCGCCGGCTCGCGCTTCTGCACGCCTATGGGCAGACTGCGCTCTTCGACGTGATCGAGCAGGGCCTCGGCCTCCTGCGTCAGGGACGCTACGACAAGAAGGCGCTGCTGGTTGTCACCGACGGAATGGACAATGCCAGCGCCGCCACCGTGGCGGACGTGGTTGCGCAGGCGAGGCGGATGGGTGTGCTGGTGTACTCGATCGGCATCGGCGATCCGAATCCCGGCGCCGGTATCAGCTTCGCGATCGGGCCGTTTGCGCTGCCGAACTTCGGCGATGCTGACCGGGTCGACGTGGAAACGCTGCACACCCTTTCGACTGAGACTGGCGCGAAGACCTACGTGATTCGCCAGGTGGGCGACGGTGAGCAACTCAAGCGCGCCTGTGAAGAGATCAGCCTCGAGCTGCGCGAGCAGTACACCGTTGGCTTCGTCGCACCCGATGCCGCCGCGGGCGGATATCGCAGCGTGCGGGTCGACGTGCCGGGCAAGCCCACTGCGAGCGTGCGCGTGCGCAAGGGCATCGAGGTCGGGCCCCATTCCGAGTCGGCATACAACAATGCCGGGATGCCGTAGCCGCGGCGATCTTTCGACCTATTTTTGCGCTTCTTCGGGCTGCTCGATCGGGCGCACGACTTCGCCGTCGCGCGCGGCCTGCCCGAGGTTCAAGGCGACCTTCTCGTTACCCGTGAGCCCCTGCAGAATCTGGCTTCGGATACCGTCGTCGTAACCGAGAGTCACTTCGGCGAGATGGATTCGATCGCCGTTGATCACCGGCACATAGACCTTGTCTTTTTCGAAGACCAGCGCCTCGTCGGGCACGAGCGGCGCTGACGACGCGCCGTGAAGCTTGATGTTCACGTGAGCGAACATCCCGGGCAGCAGCTTCAGATCATCGTTGGGCAAATCCACCTCGACCAGCATCGTGCGCGTGTCTTGCATCAGCGCCTGGGGATGCCGGGTGACGGAGCCGGTGAACTGATCGCGGGGATATTGCGAGACCGTCACCTCTGATTTGTCGCCGTCGTTGATAAACGCGGCGTCGTCCTGGGGCATCTGCACATAAACGCGTACGGGCTTGAGCGTCGCGGTGTTGAAGATGGGAGGATTCGAGCTCGCCTGCGCGCTCTGCTCGGCAACCAGCGCGCCAGGATCGAGATTGCGCGCCGTGACCACGCCGTCGTAAGGCGAGAGCACGCGCTCGTAGCCCTGCTCGGCCTTGAGCGATTGCCACTTCGCGTAAGTCTCTTTCATCTGGGCGTTGGTTTCATCGGCTTGCTGCTGCGGAACGACCGAGGCGTGCACCAGGTCCTGGTAGCGGCGATTTGTGATCGCGGCGATCTTGTAGCTCGCGAGCGCGTCATTCACTTGCTGGTCAAGCTCTGGTGACACGACGATAGCGAGGAGCTGATCCTTCTTAATCCGATCGCCCTTGTCGACGAACATCTTATCGATGTAGCCGGCGACCTTCGAATAGATCGGGCTCTCGAAGTAGCCGTGAACGGCGGCGGGATAGATCACGTCGCGCGTTTCGCTTTCATGCGTCAGCGGCACGACCACGACAACTGGGCCGAGCTGCTCCTGCTGCTCGAGCGAAGCAGTTTGATGGGAAACCCAAATGTCGCGCGCGAGCACTAACCCGCCGAGCAGGCACAGCACCAGCACGACAGCGCCGATCCAGACCGCATAAAAAAGCGGCCCGGAACGAATCGGCGCGGGAGTGGAGTTCTCAGTCATGGTCAATCCTTTTCCGCGATTTCCACCAGCGCCGCAACCTCGGCGTCGCGCTGGCGCTTGCCGATTCGCTCGCCGCTGAAGAACGAATACACGACGGGAACGACGATCAGCGTCATGATCGTGGCCGCGATCAGGCCGCCGATCACGGCGCGGCCCAGCGGAGCGTTCTGCTCGCCGCCCGCGCCGAGCGCCAGCGACATCGGCAGCATCCCGAGGATCATCGCAAGCGCGGTCATGATCACCGGGCGCATCCGCGTGATGCCGGCCTGGATCGCGGCGCTCACCACGTCGTGCCCTTGCTCGCGAAGATCGTTGGCGAAGGTGATGAGCAGGTTGCCGTTGGCGACGCCGACTCCGACCGCCATGATCGCGCCCATCATGGATTCGACGTTGAGCGTGGTGCGCGTCGCCACCAGCATCCAGAGCACGCCGGCCAGCGCGCCCGGCACCGCCATCATAATGATCAGTGGATCGACCCATGATTGGAAGTTAGTCGCCATCAAGAGGTACACGAGCACGATCGCGAGCAGCAGCCCGGTACCCATGCTCGTGAACGAAGCATTCATGGCCTCCGCTTCGCCGCGAATCGTGACGCGCGTGCCCGCGGGCAGGTCCTTGAGCGCATCGACTTTGGCCTGCACCGCGGCCGCGACCGAGCCGAGATCGCGTCCTTCGACATTGCAATTCAAATCGACGACGCGCTGCACCGTGTAGTGGTTGATGCCCTGCGCCTGGACCTCGTGCGATACGTCGCTGAGATTGGTCAGGAACTGGGCGGGAGTGCCGTCGGTGCTCGAGGTGATAGGCGTGCGGCCGATGGCCTGGATCGAATCGACGATATGCTGCGGGGTCTGCACCGCCACGCTGTAATTGACGCCGTTGCGCGGATCGAGCCATTGGTTCGGCGAAGTGACGACGCTCGACGCGAGCGAGGTCAGGATACTCATCGTCACGTCGCGCTGGGTGATTTGCTGCTCCAGGGCCTTCTCGCGATCGACCTTGATGCGCAGCGTCGGATAGTCAATCACCTGTGCGATGCGGATATCGGACGCGCCGGGAATGGTTGCGACCTGGTCCTGCAACTCTTCGGCGATTCGATAATCGTCATCGAGATTGCGGCCGACGATTTGCACGTCGATCGGCGCCGACAGGCCGAAGCTGAGCACCTGGCTGATAATGTCGGCTGCTTGTGGATAGATGATAACTCCAGGATAGCGGCGATGGATGGCGTCGCGAATCTGATCGACATAGCCAAGGCTTGGATGATGATCGGCGGAGAGCTGAATCTGGATGTCGGCGTCCTGCGGGCCGATGCTGTCGGTTTGGTAGAAGAGCAGCGCCCAATAGACCGGCAGGCCGATGTGGTCGGTCATCACCGAAAGTTCGTTGGACGGGATGACCGAGCGAATCGTGCGCTCGACGCCGTCGAGGATGCGCGCGGTTTCCTCGATTCGCTTGCCGACGGGAACCCGCACGTGAAGCCGGATCATGCCGGAGTCGACGCGCGGGAAGAAGTCTTCGCCCGCGACCCGCACCAGGCCCATCGAGGCGACGACGATAATCGCGATGCAGCCGAGGACCAGCGCGCGATGCGCCATGATTCGCGCGAGCAGGATGCCGTAGCGGTCGCGCTGGCGATCGAACCAATTCTCAAAGCGCGTCGTCACGCGGCCGAGCCATCCTTTGACGGCGTGTCCCTCGGGCTCGTCGGCAAGAAGATGCAGCGCCATGCTCGGCACCAGCGTGCGCGAGAGCAGGTACGACGTGAGCATCGCGTAAACGACGGCGAGCGCAAGCGGGGTAAAGAGGAACTTGGCGACACCAGTTAGAGCGACGACCGGCGAGAACACGATGCAGATCGCGAGCGTGCCGACGAAGGCCGGCACTGCGATCTGGCGCGCGCCGTCGAGAATCGCCACGCCGAGCTGCTTGCCCATCGCGTGGTTGCGATGGATGTTCTCGACTTCGACGGTCGCGTCGTCAACCAGCATTCCGATCGCGAGGGCGAGCCCGCCCAGCGTCATGATGTTGATCGTCTGGCCGGTGAGCTTGAGTCCGATTATCGAGGTGAGGATCGCGAGCGGGATCGAGGTGATAACGATGAGCGTGCTGCGCAGCGATCCCAGGAACAGCAGCACCATCAGCGCGACCAGCGATGCCGCGATCACGCCCTCCTGCAGAACGTCTTTGAGCGACTCGCGCACAAACACGGATTGATCGAACGCGAGCTTCGCGGTGAGTCCTTTGGGCGCGATCGCGAGCATCCGCGGCATGATCGCCTTCACCGAATCGACGATCGTCAGGGTCGAGGCCGACGCATGCTTCAGGATCAGCATGTAGGTTGCGAGTTGGCCATTGAAGCGCACGACGTCGGTTTGCACCGCGGAGGTATCGCTCACGTGAGCGATGTCGCCGATATAAACCGGCGCGCCGTTGACGACCTTGATCGGCAGCGTGTTGAGCGCGGCGACCGTGCGCGGGCTGCCGTTCATCACGACGTTGTAGTCGGTGTCGCCGATCTTGGCGTCGCCGCCCGGAATGATGACGTTCTGCGCCTGCATCGTGTTGACCACGTCCTGCGGCGACACGCCCCGCGCATACATCGCGGCCGGATCGATGTTGACCATGATCTGGCGCTGCGCACCGCCGAAGGGAGCGGGCGATGACAAGCCGGGAATGGTGAACAGGAACAGGCGCGCGAAGTTGTAACCGAAGTCGTAAACGCGGCTCTGCGGCAGCGTTTCGCTCGACATCACCATGAACGCGATCGGCACGTTGGTCGCGTTATAGTCGATGACGCTCGGCGGGCTGATGCCGGGCGGCAGGATGTTCTTGATCGCTTCCGAGACCGAGACGAGCTGGGAAATCGCAAGCCCCGTGTCGGCGCCGGGCTGCATGTAAAACTTGAGCAGACCGATGCCGTTGAGCGAGGTCGATTCGATGTGCTCGACGCCGTTCATCGTGGTGGAGGAGGCGCGCTCGCTGATACTGACGACGCGCTGCTCCATCTCCTCGGCGGACAGGCCGGGGTAGTACCAGACGCAATCGACGACAGGGATGTTAATCGCGGGAAAGATGTCGAAGTTCATCGTGGACAGCGACACCAGCCCCAGCAGGAGCATCAGCGCTGCCATCACGGCGACGCTGATCGGTCTTCGCAGCGCGAGTTGGACAATCCACATACGACGCGCGCTCCCGTCCTCCGCATCCCGCGCGGGAGCGGAAGAAACGATCACGGAGTTCAAGCGGCGGAGGCCCGCTGCCTCTACCGCACAAATTGTTACCGCGAGAACTATGCCACGCGGCTAGTGATTCTCAACTTTATTGCGCTTGCTCTTGAATGGTGCAACGAAAGCGCGCCCCGGATCGGGCAGCAGATTAAGAAATTTAATCTCCGCGAAATCGCCCGCGATCTGGATCGCGGAGAACGTTGCATTGTCGACGCGGATGCGCCGGAAGTGCTCGAGGCCGAGGCCCATGAAATGACAGAGCACGGTGCGAATGATGTCGCCGTGCGATACGAACAGCACGCGGCGGGCCGGGTTCGCCGCGATCGCGCGCAGCACGGCCGCCACGCCGCGCGTCTGCACCTGCGCGATGGTCTCGCCGCCGGGAGTGGGAGTGTCCAGGGTATGCTCGCGATAGGTGCGATACTCGGGGTCATCGACCAGCTCGTCGTAAACCATCCCTTCCCAGCGGCCGTATTGAACTTCGGAGAGATCCTCATCGAGCGCGATCTGCACGCCGTCGAGGCCGCTTGCGATGATCTCGGCGGATTGCTTTGCGCGATTGAGCGGACTGCTCACAATGATCTCGGGCGCGATCAGTTGCGCGAACGGGATCGAGGCTGCGACCTGGGCGCGGCCGTGCTCGTCGAGATTGATCTGATTGCGGCCCATCACGCGGCCCTCGCGATTCCACGCGGTCTCGCCGTGGCGCATGAAAAGCGCGGTCCCTCTCAAGCCCTTTCCCTCCCGAAGCCTTTGCGCGACATAAAACGGTCCGAGCGCCATCCGCAAGTTCCTCGCCGATGAATAATTCCAGAAAACACAAGGCGGACGCCATCGCTGCCGCCCGCCCACATTTCACGAGAAAGGCCAGTTTAAATCGCCGCCGCGTGCGAACGAACGGCCTATGCGACCCTTGATATCGGGTGCGTTCAGAAAGCGCAAATGGAAGGTGCCGTTCACGACGCCGCCGCCAACCAGTTCTCCCACCATATTCAGAGTCTCCCCTTCCACATCATTCGTCTCATCGATCAATCGACGCTCGCGACGCTCGAAAGATACCGCTCGGAACGATTCATCGATTGCACCATACGCACTACGCCAGGCGGATTGCCCCGTGCGAGTAAGTGGAGATGAGTGTATGAGCAAGATTGAAGGAGTTTGTCACTCGACGCCGGATGAAGGCTCAGGGGTCGGGGAAATCGAAATCAACTCCTTTCCAGCCCTTTGGACGCTGCGTTCGACGGTCTCGCATTCAAGCGATTCCACGCCAGCGCGAGAATGACACCAAACGCTACCAGCACGGCAATACCGAGAACCGCCAATTCGATCTCACTCGCCGGAATTGGTGCGGTTCGCCGATATTGTGAAGGTCTGACTAGTCCAGGCGCCGCCGCCAAACGAAACATAACTAGATATCTCCGATTCTGGTTGAAATGGAAAGAAATCGGCATCGGAGATCATCCCGCCGGGGACGGTAGAACTCTGGATAACTCTGATATCCGAATGGTCGCTTAAGGTTTAGCGATGGGCGTGAGTTGCATTTGCGTTAGAGGCACGGTCACCTTTCGCTCTTGGTCGTTCATGTCCCCAATAGTTAGGGTAAGTTTCATGTCAAACTCACCCCATTCGAGTGTCGAGGAACTTTCCAATTGTGACGAAGTGGTTGAAGGACGCAAGATCATTCTTGTAAAGAGACGAATTGCCCACATTCGCGAATGCGTTTAAGCCGGATTGCTGGTATGCTCAAGAGTCGCCAACACGAGCATGACCTTACGACCGGCGCTTGTTACCGGCAAGCCAAGTTTGCATCAATGCCTCTGATAACGAATGCCCGTCGTTACCAACCTTGAATGCAGGCAGTCATTGCCCGTCTGCGGCTCGACCGACGCGCAAGCCGCTTGTGTCCATCGACTCCCACAGGTCGCAGTGATGTTCGGCGCGAAAATCTGATTCCATCCTGATCGCGCCCGGCGCGAGCGACAGCACCTGATGAGTAGTGTCGCTGTAGCGGTTCCATCGCGGCTGATGCCCATCGGGGTCTCCCGTAAGGATGAAGTCGATCCAGTACTGCATCATCGCGTCGGATAACCGTTGCTGCTCGGGCGTCGCCGATGCTCTCTGGCTGGCGCTTCCGAATACGTACGGGATTTCCGAGCCATGCGAGGCGCCGAGCGGAAACGGTGGATTCGGGAAAAGTCCCGGCGCATGCGGGTCGTTGAATTCATATTGAAACACTGGCACCTGCGTAGATAGTAACTCGGTCGCTCCTATTATCGGACAACTGAGTATTCTGTCGCCGAACACCGCCGCAAGGGCTTGCAGCGGAGTCGAGTATTTTGACGCCGGATACGCTTCCAGCGCTTGCGGCGCCTTGTCTCCCGACCAATGCCGCAATCCGGCGTCATACTGAGCGACGCTGAGCTGCTGGCCATAGGCCATGAACAGGGTGCCTTCGTCGTGATTGGAGCCGCTGATGACAGGTACCTTGTTGAACTTGCCCGCGCGCAGAGCGTCGCCCGGCTCAGTCGGCACCACGTGCCCATCGATCACCGGAGCCCAGACCGGTTCTGCCTGTCCGATCGGGCTCGCGGGGAGAGCTCTCATGACCTGATCGAGCGGCTGGTCGCGCAGGCATGCGAGGACATCGTAGGCGCCGCTGCATCCGAGCTTGCCGATGAATTCGTCGCTGTGCTTATCCTGCTCGGCGAGCGTGCGCGTTGAGGCGATCGGGCGCATTGAGATGAAGGGCCCGCTCTCCAGAATCGCGCGCTGAAATAATCCTGCAGCAAGCGGTGACACGATCTGCAAGCCCACGCTTTGGCCGCCCGCGGATTCGCCCGCGATAGTCACTCGCGACGGATCTCCGCCAAACGCCGCGATATTTTCCTTTACCCACTTGAACGCGACCTGCTGATCCATGATTCCGTAATTGCCGGAAGTATGATCGGGGCTCGTGCGCTCGATGCTGCGGCTCGCGAGAAATCCTAGCGGTCCAAGGCGATAATTGATCGTCACCACGATCAGATTGCCCTTTTGCGCGAGCATCGTGCCGTCGTAATCCGCCCCCGAACCCATAATGAACGAGCCGCCGTGTATCCAGACCATCACCGGCAGTCCACTGCCTGCCGGATTCGGCGTATAGACATTTAGATAGAGGCAGTCTTCCGATCCTTCAAGACGAGAGCCGGAAAAGCTCATTTGCGGACACGAACTGCCTGGCCGGGCTGCATCGAGGATTCCGGTCCAGTCCGCATGCGGTTGCGGCGGTTCCCATCGCAGCTTGCCAACCGGAGGCGCGGCGAACGGGATTCCCATGAATTTGCGCGTGTGTCCGTTAATCAAGCCGCGAACGGAGCCTGGCCGAGTTTTGACCACCACCACGCCAGAGGTCGCTGAATCGGCACCGGCGGCGAGGGGATGGGAAATGACAGCGAGTGCTGCCGAGCAGAGAATCGCGATCATCGTCACTGCTCGACGATATTTCACTATGGCGCG
>Ga0335073_10002319_pt1 | contig 26000 bp, 20 predicted proteins | sample Lox_Sample_22_FD_207093 | JGI IMG/M metagenome (GOLD analysis project Ga0335073, IMG submission 207093) | Soil microbial communities from Loxahatchee National Wildlife Refuge, Florida, United States - Lox_Sample_2.2 | ecosystem: Environmental > Terrestrial > Soil > Wetlands | place: USA...
CGTCGCTTGTCCAATGCAACTGATGGAGTAGTTCGCCGTTCAGGCTTGGTTGAGCGAGGATGCGCTCGGGGGTAAGTGGCTGAATCTGGGACGTGGGTAGTTGCCACGCGTAGGCAGGAATTACTGCAAAGATGGCAATGAGGTAAATAAAAAGACGCAAGCGGAACTCCGCCATATTTCTCTATTTCTCCCGAAACAACTTGTCGATATGCTGAGAGTAGCCGAAACGAACTAGTTACTTTCGTTTCGAGAGTACCGGATTACGTCCCCAAAAGATGTACATTCGAAAGTGAAACGTATCGGGATACTATCAATATGCTCCCGGAAAGTTCTCCTCGCTGTTCTTACCTCTGAATAGTTTTAGTGATCAATCCCTCCTCCGGCGCGGCGCAGGGCCACGAAGGGGAATTTCGCGGAGCGCTAGAAATCAACCGGGAAGTAAGACCTTTAGGCATCTTGAGATTTTCCGATGCGGCAAATGTAATAGTGTGAGTCACGGATTTTGTTCTAAGAATAACCAATAGTTTTCAGATCGACAGCTGCCGCCGGGCGCGGCCAGCAGGAAAGAAGGATTTCGTTGATGGGGGTTGCCAGTACGATGGGACACGCGTTCGGATTTCAAATTCGTTGCATAAAACAGTTCAACTCACCGTTCCTGCTTATTATGCTTGCAGTTTTGCTTGGAATGAGTGGAGCGCGAGGCAGGGCTCAGACAAGCGTTACCACCTATCACAACGACATTGGCCGAACTGGACAGAACCTCAACGAAACTATACTGACAACTTCGAACGTGAATGCGACGCAGTTCGGAAAACTGTTCTCGCAGCCGGTTGACGGCCAGGTCTATGCGCAGCCGCTCTACCTTCCCGGTGTAACGATTGGCGGCCAGACGCATAACGTAGTCTTTGTAGCGACGGAAAACGACAGCGTATATGCGTTCGATGCGGACAGCAATGGCGGCACCAACGCCAGTCCACTGTGGCAGGCATCCCTGCTGACAGCAGCTCACGGCGCGGCGTCGGGCGCCACCGCTTTCCCGGCGTCGGAATTGGCTGCGGATATCACTCCGCTGGTGGGCATCACCGGCACACCGGTGATCGATCCCTCGAGCAAGACGCTTTATGTGGTGAGCAAGACCCAGGAAGGCGGGAACGCCGTACAGCGCCTCCACGCTCTGGACGTTACGACGGGCAGTGAGAAGTTTGGCGGCCCGGTAGTGATTACCGCTACGGTGGCAGGCACTGGGAATGGCAGCGTGAGCGGGCAGCTGACGTTCGATCCGATGTGGGAGAACCAGAGACCGGCACTGCTGCTGGTGAACGGCATTGTGTACATCGGCTTTGCGGCTCACGGCGACAACGGTCCGTGGCACGGCTGGATTCTGGGCTATGACGCCACGACCCTCAAGCAGACAGGCGCCTACAATGCGTCTCCGAACGGCGTGGGAGCGGGCTTCTGGATGTCGGGCTCGGGACTCGCGGCGGATGTGCTGAACCCGTCGACACAGCCCTATGGCCGCTTATTTGTGACCAGCGGCAACGGCGACTATACAGCGAAGACTCCTTACGCAAACAGCATGGATTACGGTGACAGCATCCTGAATCTGGACCTGACCAATGGCGTGCCGACGATTAAGGACGAATTTACGCCGTCCGATCAGGCAAGTCTCGACGCCGAAGATGGCGACCTGGGATCGGGCGGTGTGATGCTGATTCCCACCCAGACCACGGGCAGCGTGCCGAATCTGCTGGTTCAGGTGGGCAAAGAGGGAACGCTCTACCTAGTGAACCGCGACAAGATGTCGGGCTATAACAGCACCGACGCAGTCGTGCAGGAACTTCCTTATGGCGTGGGCTCGGTCGGCGCATGGAGCACAGCGGCGTACTGGAACGGGAATGTCTACTACATGGGACGGCTCGATTACCTCAAGTCGTTCCCGCTTGTGAACGGGCAGCTCTCCACCAATCCGACGAAGTCGAGCGAGGTTTACAACTATCCGGGCGCGACGCCGTCGATCTCAGCTAACGGAAACACGCAGGGCATTGTCTGGACCATCGATTCAGAGGCTTATGCCACGAACGGAGCCGCCATCCTGCAAGCCCACAATGCCAGCAATGTCGCGACGACGCTCTACTCGAGCGGCACGAATTCCTCACGAGATAATCCAGGGCCGGCGGTGAAGTTTTCGGTTCCCACAGTCGTGAATGGCAAGGTCTATGTGGGGACGGGAACGCAGGTCAGTATCTTCGGGCTTCTCAGTGGAGCGCAGCAGGCTGCGGCGCCGGTGCTGTCGCCGGGAACCGAGTCGTTCACGGGAAGTATCTCGGTGACGATTACCGATTCGACGTCGGGTGCGACGATTTACTACACGACGGACGGAACGACACCGACCACCTCCTCAACCAAGTACACGGGCGCGATCACCGTCAGCGCGACGGAGACGATCAATGCGATTGCCACCGCAAGCAACTACCTGACCAGTCCTGTGGTATCGGCAACGTACACCGATATTACCCAGGCAAGCGCTCCTACAATTTCGCCGGCGGGTGGAACCTACACGACCGCTCAGACTGTGACCATGAGCGACAGCACGTCGGGCGCGACGATCTACTACACCACTAACGGCACCACGCCGACGACTTCCTCGACGAAATACACGGGCGCAATCACGGTCAGTGCGACAGAAACTATCGAGGCGATTGCCTTTGCTTCGGGCTTGAACAATAGCCCGGTGACCACGGCGACATTCACGATTGTGGCACCGGGCAGCGGTATCAACTATCCGCAGGGCTTCGCAGCGTCTACCGGGCAGATCGTGCTGAACGGGAATGCACAGCTTGACGACTCACGACTGCAGCTGACCGACGGCGGTCAGTATGAGGCATCTTCAGCGTGGTATGTGACACCAGTGAATGTGCAGGCCTTCACGACGGATTTTACCTTCCAGCTGTCCAATCCGGTTGCGGACGGAATCACCTTCGCCATTCAAAACAACAACAACACTATTGTCGGAGCCTCGGCAGGCAACCTCGGCTATGGATACATGCCGAACAGCATTGCCATCAAGTTCGACCTGTTCAATAACTCGGGGGAGGGTCCGGATTCTACGGGCCTGTACACAAATGGCGCTCCTCCGATGACGCCGGCAATCGACATGACCTCTTCCGGGGTCAATCTTCACAGCAACGACACAATGGCTGTGCACGTTGTCTACGACGGAACCACTCTGACCATGACGATCACGGACAACGTGACCAGTGCATCCTTCTCTCATAGCTGGGCAATCAATATTCCGACTACGATTGGAAGTAACACGGCCTATGTCGGATTCACCGGCGGCTCGGGATATTCAAGCTCTTCGCAGAAGATTCTGACCTGGAGCTTTAACAATAATTCTGTGTTGCCGACGCCAACTTTCTCGCCGGCGGCCGGGTCTTACACGACGACGCAGTCAGTTACCATCAGCGACAGTTCTTCGGGCGCAACCATCTACTACACCACCAACGGGACGACGCCCACGACGTCCTCGACCAAGTACACGGGACCCATTTCGGTGAGTGCATCGGAGACGATTGAGGCTATTGCCGCCGCCAGCGGGTCAGCGAACAGCGCGGTGGCAACAGCGGCTTATACGATAGCCGCGGTGCTGCCAACTCCGACGTTCTCGCCGGCAGCGGGAAGCTATACGGCAACGCAGTCGGTTACGATCAGCGACAGTTCTTCGGGTGCAAGCATCTACTACACTACCAACGGGACGACGCCGACTACTTCTTCGACGAAGTACACAGGGGCTATCTCGGTGAGTACATCTGAGACGATCAAGGCCATTGCGGTAGCAACGGGGTATACCAACAGTGCGGTAGCTACGGCTGCCTATACGATAACTCCCGTTTTGCCGATGCCGACATTTTCGCCAGCAGCGGGAAGCTATACGGCAACGCAGTCGGTTACGATCAGCGACAGTTCTTCGGGTGCAAGCATCTACTACACTACCAACGGGACGACGCCGACTACTTCGTCGACCAAGTACGCAGGGGCGATCTCGGTGAGTACATCCGAGACGATCAAGGCTATTGCGGTAGCTACCGGATATACCAACAGTGCGGTAGCCACGGCTGCCTATACGATTGGCACTCCCACCGCGGCGACGCCAACCTTCTCGCCAGCGAGCGGAACGTATGTCAACGCACAATCAGTGACGATCAGCGACAGTACCCCGGGCGCGGTGATCTATTACACGACGAACGGTACAGCACCGACGACAGCGTCGGCGAAGTACACGGGCGCACTCAACATCAGCCTGACCCAAACAATCAAGGCGATCGCGGTAGCTACGGGATATAGCAACAGTGCGGTGGCGACGGGGACTTACACGATTACCACCCCCACTGCCGCGATGCCGACCTTCTCGCCGGCAGGTGGGACTTACAATTCCCCGCAGTCAGTGGTCATCAGCGACGCTACTCCTGGGGTCACGATTTATTACACAATTGATGGCACGCTACCCGGCAGTTCTTCTCCACAATACACAGGACCGATCTCAGTAAGCACTACTGAGACCATCAAAGCGCTAGCGATGAAAACGGGCTACTATACGAGTGCGGAAGGAGTAGCGGCGTACACTATCAAATCATCCAGCATCACAATCAACGCCGGTGGGGGCTTTACCACGGCCTCAGGGATGAGCATGAATGGGGCGACTCAGCTAAGCGGAACCGGCCTGCTGCTGACTAACGGCGGGCAGTATCAGGCTTCCAGCGCGTGGTATTCGACGCCCGTAAACATCCAATCTTTCACGACCGATTTCACTTTTCAGCTTACGAATGCGGTGGCAGACGGATTCACATTTGCCATCCAGAACAACAACACTACTGCCGTCGGAGCGTCGGCTGGCAATCTCGGCTATGGATACATACCGAACAGCGTGGCCATCAAGTTCGATCTCTTCAACAATAAAGGCGAGGGCTCTGATTCGACTGGGCTGTTCACGAATGGAACCCCGCCTATGGTGCCAGCAACCGACATGACTTCCTCCGGGGTCATCCTTGAAAGTGGAGACACGATGGCAGTGCATCTTGTCTATAACGGCACCACTCTCTCGATGACGATTACCGATACCGTCACCAAGAAGGCATTTTCGACGAGCTGGACCATCAATATCCCATCGACCGTGGGCAGCAACACGGCCTACGTAGGATTCACGGGTGGAACAGGATACTCGACTGCTTCGCAGAAGATCCTCACCTGGACGTATACGACTCCTTAGTCGTGCTGATGAGGGTCTGAACGAGGCTGCCTGCATAGGTTTTGAAAAATTGAGGTATCGCTGTCGACCCTGGCCGGTATTGCTGCGGTCAGGGTCGAATTTTACGTGCGAAAGGCTTGGGGAAGGGCGGAGGAAAGTCCTCGGAGGCCTTTCCGACTCTGGCCTCGACCAGGTAAGAAGCCCGCATCTATCCACCCGTCGTGACTTGAGAGTCAGCGATAGCCCCAGACTGGGGCTGATATAAAAGTCTCACGTCAGATGCATCACAAGTCCCCCGGGAGAATTAAGCAACAGATGACAGCGCAAGCGACCGATTACACGATGGTGCTGCCGGTTCGACACCACCGTCTCAACGAGACACAAGTCGCGGTTGAGAGCGCTTTCGCCGAACATCTGCGGATGCTGCGGTTGAGGATTGGCACCGCGGCAGAGCGTCTGGTAATTGCGTCGCCGGGTATGTCAGCGACGTCGTACGAGGCCGGCAAACGCGGCTATGCTGTGATTGATGAGGCCAGCGAGAAAATCCACTTTCAAACTCTCTTTGGTGAGGACCAGGCGCAGTCTACAGGCGCCAAGATCAAGCTGCTCCCGGCCATAATGCGATCCCTTCACAGTCTGGCAAAGAGCAGCTTCTGCGTTCACAGCGGCCTGTCATGGGATGTGTGGCTTCCGTTTGAGTTCGCCTCAATTGCGTTCGGCATATTTCTCCGGCGCCGCACGGTCTTCGTGGTTGACATCGACTATCGCAACTCGGCCTACATGAGTTATCGCAACGGAGACTGGTCGCGCAAGAGCTATCTTCTTTGCAAGTATGTCTACGATAAGGCGCGTTCCATGCAAGTATGGGTCGCAGCGAGATACTGCTCGCTGGTATTGCTGAAGGGCAGGAAGATGGCCGAAGATTTTGGTTCCGGGCGGCCAAATGTGAAGGCCTTTCTTGATGCCTCTCACAGCGGAAAGAACATCATTCCTGAAGAAGGCCTCGAGGAGAAGCTCAGAGCTGTTCGGGACACGCAGAATTCGTTGCGGCTGGTGTATTTCGGCCGCCTCACCGCATACAAAGGAATCGATCGCTGCCTGCGGGCAGCCGCGGGTGCGCGAGCGGCTGGGGCCAATATCATGCTGGATATTATCGGTGGAGGCGAGCAGGCAGATTCATTGAGAGACCTGGCGCACGAGCTGGACGCGGAGAAATGGGCGACATTTCACGGCGCGCTGCCGTTCAATCAGGACTTCTTCGCGCTGCTCTATTCCTTCCATCTGCTTCTCGCGGCGCCCCTGCGCGAAGATACGCCGAGGAGCGCGCTGGACGCCATGGCGGCGGGGATACCATATCTTGCCTTCGATACCTACTATTATCGGGAACTGCTGGAGAGTGGCGCAGGGCGGGTTGTTCCATGGCCGGAGGTTGATGCCATGATGAGGATGCTAGTCCATCTTGAGAAGAACCGGGAAGAAGTCGCGAACATGGTTGCAAGCTCTGTGGCATTCGCCCGGTTGAATACCCAGGAGATCTGGCTCGAGCGCCGAGAGGCATGGACCATGGCCTCTGCCATCGGGGATTCGGATCGCTAAGCACGGAACGACAGCGGCGGGAACTGCACTACCGAGCCAGCCGACTATTCGTGCGGCACCAGAAAGTGAAAACCTCGTGACAATCTGCTGACAGTCGTTGAGGGGAATTCCTTTACCTTCAGGCCAGGGGTTCTCAATGACATGCAAGCAATTCCGGCAACCAGGACAGACGAGGTGACGGAGGTCTTGCAGCGATAGGTAACGGGCGGAAGGTGCATTCGCTCTTCGAGAGGGGACAACTCACGGTCCGACTCGCGAGGATCGAAGAGGCGGGGGCGATCGCGGCCCTGACAGAGACCGTGTTTGGTGGAAGAGAATATTTCTCACGGGAAAGCTTCGATAGTGCGGATGACGTTGGGCAGTTGATGATGCAAGGCAAGTTCCTGCTGGCGGAAAAGGATGACCGAATTGTGGGCTTTGCGTATCTTGAGCCGCGACTTGAGGCCACCCGACTCGACCTACTGGCAGTCTGTCCTACGGAGCAAAGAGTGGGAATCGGATCGCAACTGTTGTACGCGGCTGAGAGGCTGAGCAGCAGCATGCACTGCTTCTTTATGCACCTCCAGGTGATGAACCTGCACTGGGAGACGATCAGGTTCTGCCAACGCCGGGGCTATGTCGAATTCGGAATTGAACCACTGAACCGATATCAACCGATCTCCCCCCACTGCCACATTGTTCGGATGTGCAAGCAACTCGATATCGATCGCCTAACGTTTTAACAAGTCAAGAACGCGGACCCTTCGATTTGGTTCAACGCAGCGCCTCCCCCTCTTTTCATTTGCTTGCATCGGGATTCTCGGTGAATTCGTCTCCACTGTATGCGCGCGGGTCACCGAGGCTTCCTGCGGGTGGAAGGTGGCGAATATAAAGGATCATCTGCCACATCTCCTCGTCGCTCAGGATTCCTTTGGAGGCGGGCATGCCAGAAGGAAAGATGCCGTTGTTGATGATCCACTTCAGCTGGCCGTCGGTGTAGCTCTGGACTTCGCTACCGGCAAGCGACGGGATAGGAGGAGATATAGTCGCGGCAAAGGGCACGCCGGTATTCTGGCCGTCACGACCGTGGCAGACGACGCAATAGCTGCCAAAGGCTTGACGGCCAGCGTAAATGTTTTCAGCGGTTGGGGGCAGAGGGTTGCGATCCTTTTTACCGCCGACGGTGAGATGATGTTTAGCCCACTGCACTGATTTCGTCTCAAGCTTTCCCGGAGGCGTGGAACGGCAACCCGCGAGCCACATCGGAAAGAGGACCGCTGCGACCGTGAGATGCATCGAGCGTCGCATACTACTTCTCGATCACGTGGACGACGAACAACATCGAACCGTGGCCGGATCCGCAGAAGCGTCCGCATCTTCCTTTGAAATCGCCGACGGCTTCCGGGGTCACGTTGACCTCGGTAATGTGTCCCTTAGTCATCGTGCCATTGATATGCAGTCCCTCGATCAGGAGGCTATGCGGCACATCATCGGAGGTGAGAGCGAGCGTGACTGTCTCACCCTTTTCAAGGGTGATCTCTGCGGGGGTAAAGGAGAAACGCCGCGCGTGGATCTCGATCCGGCGAGCGGGCGATTGACCTAGACAGCTCGCGGAGACAAGTCCTAACGCGAGACACACTACCCAGAGACGGTATTTCATTTCTACCTATCCTTGTGAGTTCGAGAGTTGAAGTTGATATTTGCCCGAGGAGAAGCTGCGACTTCACTAGATACATCGCTACGGGGCGAGGTAGCGAAGAAGAGCTTGCTCGTCCTCTCTGGACAGCTTGGCACGCACACGCATGTGCATGGCGACCGTTCCGGTGGTCCGGGGCGAGATGGTCATGGGCGGCTTGTGGCATCGCGAACAATTCTGCATGAATACCTGTTCGCCGCTTTTCTGCTCATGATCTCTTGAGCCTTGCTGAACGGCCGGTGCTGCCTGCCCACTTTCATCAGCGCGAGCGAACAATCCCATGCCGCCTATCCATATACCGGCTGCGACAACGGCAATGAGTACGGCAACCCGATAGGGTACTCTGCGTTTCCTCATGTCACTTCCTCCCAGGCCATGCCGGCCAGACAAACCGATACGTAAAGCCGACGTTCCAGATGTTCACATCCCGAGTAGGTGTGAACTGCCGTTGATAGCTGGAGATAATTCGCCAGTTATCGCGCAGATAGTAGTTCAGCGCGACGCCGGGGCGTTGAGTGTTTACCCCCGGCACCCCATTACCGCCTCCGTGCAGCGGGAACGACTGCTCCATGCGCCCGGCCAGCTCAACATTTTTGAAGAATGCGTTGGCTACGGGCACCTGAGAAAGCATGTATGCGGCTTCGAGCCAGTAGCCTTGTCCGTAGTAGCTGTGATCGTATTCGCCCTTGAAGTTCAGCGGCACTTGGGGCGGTTGCCACGAAAAGTAAGCCGCTTCGCTATTGATCTGTTTCTGGTCGAGGAAGCGTTGATAAGACGTGCCGACCTCCAAGCGGTGCGTGGGGAGGTAGACGCTAGTGTCAAATCCGGTTGTACGCGCGGATTGAAACTGGGAGGCGTTGCTATGCGCGGAATAATAGACGGCATATTGCACGCTATAGTGGTTAGTCTGCGTGACGACACCTCGAGCCTGTCCGCCGACACTGAAGCCAGTTGTACGCGTGCCGATTCCGTAGGTGAGGGGTGTGCTCTGAAACGTTGCAATCCAAATGGGCACAAACCGCTCGTCATACAGTCCAAACGGCGTAATGTATTTGCCCGCGACCAGGATGGCATGAGTATTTGCGAGCCAGTCGATCTGGGCGTAGTCGAGAGATGAAAACACCTGACCGGTGTAGTCCCCATTTCCATCGCGGCGTTGGAACGAGCCGACGAACTCTCCGCGCGCTTCGCCGAGCACGTGGCTTCCCAGAGGTACCAAGGCAACCGGAACTATTGCCGGTTCCAAAGTGGGGGTACCACCGTTTATGTTTTCGATATAGCCGATGCCTCCGGAAAGGACGGGGACGTAGCCGGCGTGAGTGGAGTCGGTATCCTGGGCGCTGACCTTCATCGTGCAGAAGAGCAGACAACCTGCGAGCAACCATATCTTCATATCGCGATCGATTCTGTGTCCTGTCGTTGTGATGACTGCCCTCGGTATTGCTGTTCGCGGCCTGCGCGATAGATCACGTGTTCGCTCACAGCGTCGATAAAACCGAGTCTAGGGATGCGCTGTCTGACACTTGCATACGCGATGTCATTCCTTTGTCACCGATGGCGACGTGATGTGTTTTCGAAGGCTGGAAAGCTTATAAACGCCTTATGACAAGCGAATGGCGCGGTAGCCGCGCACCATTCGATCAGGAGCTCGTCATGCGAGTTTTAAGCGATGAAGTTGTTGTGCTGGCGGAGAGTGTGCAGGCGGGAGACGCGGCGGAGTCGTCTCTACTCAAGACGCTGGTTGTGCTTACAGAGCGCCGGAGATTTATTGGCGGTGGAATGTTGTTGTGTGGGCTGATAACCGCCGCGATCGCTTTGGCGATGCCCGTCACTTACACTGCGTCGACCGTAATTCTTACGTCACAGAGCGGATCAGGAGGCGCAGCTGCATTGCTGGGTGAACTGGGCGGTTCACTCAGCGCATTGGCTTCGTTGGGAGGGGGCGGCTTACTCGGGAGCCAGTCTGATACCTTTGTTGGCGTTCTCGACAGCCGCACGGTAGCCGATGAGATGATCGAGAAGTTTCACCTTCAAAAGGTGTATCGGCAACGCACGCTGGTCGACACGAGAAAGAGCCTGGCCAAACATACGCATATCGAAGGGACGAAGGGCTCGTTCATTCGTATCTCTGTCGACGACCATGATGCGCGCCGTGCTGCGGATATGGCGAATACATATGTGGATGAACTTTATCGTAGAAACCAGACCCTCGCACTGACCACGGCATCGCAACGCCGGCTGTTTCTCGAGGGACAGGTGAATGCAGAACGCGATCAACTGTCGAATGCCGAGGCGGCCTTTCAACAATTGCAACAGAAGACCGGCGTCATCCAACTAGCCGGACAGTCAGAGATTACGCTGCGCTCGATTGCACAGATCCGGGCGGAGATTTCAGCCGGCGAGGTTCAACTGGAACAACTGCGAACGAGGGAGACTGAGCAGAGCATGGATGTGCAGCGCCTTGAAAGCGGGCTGAACGCGTTGCGCGAGCAGTTGCGAAAGACGGAGGGTAATAGCGGCTTTGGGGACGATAACTACTTCGTTTCTGCGGGCCGAATTCCACAGGCGGGGCTGGAGTATTTGCGCCGCATGCGCGATCTACGTTACCACGAGGCGCTGTTTGAAACGCTTTCCAAACAGTACGAACTGGCCCGCATTGAGGAGGCAAAGGCACCACCGGTCATCCAAGTGGTCGACAAGGCCATAGTTCTGGACAAGCGCTCATGGCCGCCGCGAACACTGCTCGTGGTGCTTGCATTGTTTACTTCAGGCGTGGCTCTTTCGGGATGGGTTCTTCTCAAAGACAGATGGAGCAAGCTTGCGGAGGTACCGGAAAACGCTCTGCACATTTCTGCTTTACGGAAGATACTTCGACATAAGAATAGACTCGCATGACTTTGCCCGAGAGCAGCGAACAGCGACGCTTCGGCTTCCTGAGGAGACGTCTTCACACCGATGTGTTGGCGATTGCGGCTGGTGAAGGCATCGCCCGCATGTGTAATCTCGCTCTGGTTGTTTTCCTGAGCCGCACTTTTGGTGTGGCGGCAGCCGGAGCGTACGCGATGGCGCAGGCACTCTCCCTTTACCAGATGAACGCCACCGATTTCGGTTTGCGGCAGACCGGAGCGCGGCTGGTCGCTAAAAACCCGGGCAGCATTGGGGTGATCGTCCGGTTCATTCAGAGGCGGCGGGTTTTCCTCGCACTGCTGATGATTGCGGTTGGGTACTGGTACGGCAGGTCGGGAGCGGTTCCGCAAGACGCTCGCCCGATGGTAAGCCTTTATGCGCTGGCGGTATTCGGATATGGGCTTTCGGTGGATTGGCTGGCGTGGGGAATGCAACGGTTCGCTATCATGTCGGGCTGGCGCGCGATGGTGTCTTTGATCAATGTCGCATTCACTGTCGTCTCTGTAGCCTGCTTTCACGCCGGGCTGCTGGTTGTGCCGCTTGCGGCCGCACTGGCCAACCTTGCTGCGGGAGCATGGCTATGGTTGTTCTGGGCAAGAAGGACGGTGATAAATCAATCCGCGGGTGCGAGAGTGCAGGCACTTCTCGAGTTGCCGGATTGGAAATCAACGGCAGTGCTGGGCATTGCGCTGCTGATGTACCAGGCCTTTTATTCTATTGACACGATCATGCTGGGTGCGATGACAGATAGTGCGCAGACCGGCTTGTACAGCGCCGCCTATCGGCTGTTGCTGCTGGTTCTCGCCGTCTATTACTTCCTCATGCAGGCGGTTTATCCACGGCTGGCTGGGATTCCGGAAGGGCAACAACGAATTCAGATGTTCAGGAAGCCGCTGCTGTTTGCGATTGCGGCAGGCTGCGGGGCGGCGGTGATTATGGCGGTCGCACGGAAGGCGCTGATCAGGCTGCTATTCGGCCATGCGTTCGCGGCATCGGCAACTCTTGCCGGACCGCTCCTGTTCGCAATTCCGTTGGACTTCGTCACGTCGGTGCTGTTGACGGCCCTAGTGGCGTGGGATCACCCGCGGCGCGCGATCGCCGCGACGGGGACTGCTGTTGCAACCAACGTGGGGTTAAATCTGTTTCTTATTCCGCGATATGGTGCCATGGGTGCCGCTTATGCCACGCCACTCTCCTACATCCCGTTCCTTCTAATTCTCGTGCGGCAACTGCGTTGCGCATCGGGAAGCTGCGAATTGAATCAGAGCGGGGAAACGGTTCCATCTGTCCTGACTCCGTAGAGCGCGGCGGCGCTGCGTATTTATGTGAGTGGCTCCGAGAGGCCCGCGCGAGAGAGAATCTGCGCTCTTCGGGTGCTCGAGATTCGGCTCGGGCGCGGCTTGCCAAAGACGATTAATATCGCGGGGATACCGATGCCGACTGCAAACCAGACAATGAAAATGCCCTGCCGAAAGAGATCCAGACGCCATAGTTCCGCAGAGCCGTAGAGGATGGCTCCGCAGGGGAGAAGCAGGCTGGTTCGGCCGAAGGAGATGAGCCACGAGAACACGAATCCCATGAAGAAACAGACGAGGCCGATATACGGCCAAGCAATATAGCCCATCGTTTCGTGCAATTGGACGAAAGCGGAATTGGTCGTGAGTAACGGCTCTATGTCGATGTATTCGCGATAGAGATCGGGCCGCCCGATAGTGATTTCGTCAGTTCTGCTCGCGGCTCCCAGAGCGACGTTGAAAGGAGAACCGAGATAAGTGATGATCTCGGAAACTCCTGCCTCGCCAAAGGTCTGGTTATGGCTTGCGTAGAAGTTGCTGTTCCGCGAAGAGTTCAAAAGAGAAAGAACGAAGAAGAGAGATGCGACGCAGATGCCGAGTTTGAGCGGCCTAATTCGGATGTGACGTTTTCCATAGGTTATGAGAAAGGCAGACACGACCAGCGTTGCAATCAGAATCAGGCGGGAGGAGATAAGGACGGTCGCAAGGAGAAGAATGATGTTGGCGACGGCTAAAAAGGAAATCCTCTTGAATTTTACGATTCGGTAGATAGCCAAAGACGCCGAGTAAAGAACCAGGTAGCGGAGGGAGAGAATTCCCGCGCTGTAGTCGTCGTAAAGCGTGTTCTTGAGGCGATTGGCCTGTCCGAGATAGATATACAACGCTGCCTGCAAGGGCGGTAGAGCGCGGAAAATCCTAAAAAACGTGGCGATCGTGCCTACGGCAGCCAAGACTGTGAAAGTCCAGTAAACAAGGGGAGATTCGAGCCGTGGAAGATTCACGGGTGCACGGTGCGTCTCGGCTGCGGAACCAAGTTTCTGTCCAAGAACAAAGCCAGTAGCGATGACCAGGTACCAGGAAATCAAAATGAAGGATGAGAACAGGCTGGGCTGCTCCGCGACGGTATAGCCCTTTCGCAGCACTCCGAAGTCCGGGCATAGCCATGCACAGAAGCTGAGGCTGACGGCGAGAAGGGCGATGCCAGACGGCGTCATGAGCGGTTTGATATTCAGCTTCAGCGCCATTGGATCACTCCACACCTAATTGCTTGATACCGAATTGCGGGCTTCGACCGAGGTATTCGCGAACTCGCCTGGTCATCGCGTCGAAGCGCTTTTCGCCGAGCAGGTACGCGGCCACGCAATACAAATGAAAGATTGGGTATCTGTAGAATCCCAGCCTCGCGAATCTTAGATAGAGATCCAGAAAGCGAGATTGGCTGAGGGATAACTGATCCTTTATGTAGGGGTAAAAGTAATTGGCGTAGTCGTGCATGACCTCCTGCGTCAGCTGACGGCGAGCCGTCTGGTCGTGATAACGGATGATAGACAGGGCTCCCTCCACCATCCGAAGCCTTGCCTCGGGCGTGTATCGTCCGGGTATGAATTTGCCTACCTCTCTGGGGCTGATGCCGAAATCCGGCGGCTCTCCATTACGACAGAGCACGAGCGTTTGCGGGGTAAAGACAGCGTCCCTGTGGACAAGAACGGATGCAGTGAGGTGCAGCTGATAGTAGAGAGTTCCATCGAACCTGTTGGTGGCGGCTGCGTTCGCGCTATCGCGGTCTACGATGTAACCCGAGATTACTCCTGAGCGCCTGAAACACACTGTGACGGCCTCGTTGCCCGCACCGAAGACACGTTCCTCATTGAAGTAACGCACTTCCTGATTGATCTGCTGGGGCGTGGAATCGAACCAGGCATAGCTTTTCAGGACAAAGCCCGCGGCGGGATGACGCTCGATAATTCCGGCGACATGCGCGAGAGCGCCGGGGGACATGAGGTCGTCGTTACCCATGAAGAAACAGAACTGCCCATCGGCCCTCTCGACCAAATTGCGAATGTTGGCGTCATACCCTAAGTTTTGATCGTTCTGAAAATATTTGATGGCGTTCGGATATCTGGCTGAGTAGGTGGCGACAATGGCAGCGATTTGAGCTCTTTCGGGCGAATCGTCTTCACAGATCAAGACCTCAAAATCTTGAAAGTCCTGGCAGAACACCGAGTCGAGCAATGCGCAGAGATGCCGCGCCCGGTTGTAGGCGGGGATGCATACGGAAAATTTTCGGCGCTCTGTGGTCATGTTGTTTCCCAATCACGTTCCAGCGGCGACGATGGTCGAGGTCAGGACAGATGCATAGCGAACGGCAGCAACGCTTGTGGAATACTCAGCGGCGCGCTTGATGCCCTGCAGGGAAAGCTTGTACCGCAACTCACGGGAATCGAGGAGCTGTTCGATGGCTGACGCTAAATCGTCGGGTAGTTCGGCCGCGAAATAGACTGCGTCCGCGCCGGCGATTTCGGGAAGTGCTGCGGCGCGCGAGCAGACTACTGGCGTTCCGCAGGCCATGGACTCGATCACCGGCAGTCCGAAACCCTCTTCGAAAGAGGGAACGACGGTCATCAAGGCCGCGGAGTAAAGAGACGCGAGTACGTCATCCCGCACTGAATGCAGGCAACCTACACCCGGCATCATGAGAAGTTCAAAGAGCTTTGCATCTGCGTGGAGTGAGCCTGGCTCGGGGGGTAATACCAGGACCAGTGCAGGCATATCGCTTCGCTTCGCCCTTAAGCGCTGGTAGGCGATAAGCAGAGTTATCAAGTTCTTGTGCGGAGCCGTTGACCCAACGAAGAGGATATAGGGAGTGGAGATCCGACCGAGTTTCTGCACCTCGTTCGCCGCTTGACTCTTTTCCTGCGGGCGAAAGATCGGGTTGACGGCGCAGGGAACGACAGTAATCTTTTCGGGATTGACCCCGAGGCGATCGATGAGCGTCTGCCGGGTGTACCGCGATGGCGTGACAATGCGGGCAGCGCGCGCACCGGCAAGTCGCAGCATCACTTCTGCATAGAGACGTGGGCGCAGCCTGCTTCGATATGCAGGAAAGATCAGATGCGTGAGGTCGTGGATGGTGACGACGAGCGGACCTTTGCGGAAAACCGGGATGTTGTAGTGCGGCGCGCAGAAGACAGATGCTCTCTGTGCGACGAGAGGCAGCCGCGCCTGCTCAGTTAAGGAGTATATGTCGCAATTCATCTCAACGATCCGATCGCAGAGTGGAGCGACGGCCTGAACATGAGCAGGCATGGTGATGCAGGTGAGCAGGGAGTGAGGAAGATTCTGCTTCAATTCCTGCAGCAATGTGAGAATGTACCTGCCGATTCCGGTGCGCAGCCAACGCGCATCGATCACAACTTCGGAGGGTCGGCTCACCTGCACGCCTCGAGTTCGTGCGTGAGCGATGGGGCGTTGAGCGCCATGTCGACGAGGTTGTGAAAGCTGTCGCGGAAGGTGTCAGCGCTGAAACGACTGGCGCGCTCGCGGATGGTATTTGCCTGAAAGCAATACTCGCTGGCCTCGAAGCGAAGGATGGCATCGGCGACAGCCATGGACGTCTGCTCGTAGAAAAAGAGGCCAGTGTCCTGCGGACAAGGCGCTGTGATATCCAGACATCCCACGGATTCGAGCGCGCCCCCCTTGCCAAAGGCAATTACCGGACGTCCGCAGGCTTGCGCTTCGACCATCGCCATGCCGAAGTCTTCCTCGGCAGCGAAGAGAAATGCCCGGCAATTCGCGTATTCCTCCCACAGAGTTGCCTCGTCGACATTGCCGAGGAATTTGATTGTGTTTCCAGCCTGAGAACGGAGGCGCGCCTCCTCGGGGCCGGTACCGATGATGCGCAGTTCACGTCCAAGTAGGTTGCAGGCCTGGATAAGCAGGTCGATACGCTTGTATGGTACTAGGCGCCCTACGGTGAGATAGCCGCTGCGCGGCTCTCCTGAAAAATAGCCGGCGGACATGTCGACTGGTGGATAAATGACAGTGCTGTCGCGGCCGTAATACTGGCGGATCCGGGCGGCCACGTAACTGGAGTTAGCGACAAAATGCGTTACGCGCTGTGCAGCCCGCTGGTCCCAGGAGCGGACGTAATGGGCTGAAAGGCTGAAGACGGATCTTGAAAGTTGACCCATGCCACTGCGGTAGTGATGGTACTGATCCCATAGGTAGCGCATGGGAGAATGGCAGTAGCAGATGTGTACTGCGGACGGGGAGACAATAATACCTTTCATCGGTCCGCTGTCAGAGGTGAGCACCAGATCGTATCCACTGAGATCGAGGTGCTCAACGGCCAGCGGATATAGGGCCAGCAGCTGGCGGTATACCCGAGGCGCGAATGGCGCGCGGTCAAGAAATGACGTACGCAGCGAACGGTGGCGGAGACTGTCGGGGAGCTTCTCCCGATCAGCCACCAAGGTGAAGAGGTCTGCATCGGGATACATTTGCGCCAGGACTTCGGCGACTCGTTCGCCGCCTCCATGGGAGACGAACCAGTGATGGACTATGGCAACTCGCACTAAATGGGCAACCCTTACCTGGCTTTAGCCAAATATTCGTGAGGTAACCGGACTACTGTATCGGGCCGCGAGAGCAGGATTGTCGAGGCAGGGTCGTGAGATTGTCAGACCTTTGTAAAATGCGCGTTGGGCCGAGAAAGAAGCGGATTTCTGCTACGCCACGCTTGAGGGCCGCGCGATCGTCTCGTCAGTGTCTTTCGCAAGCGGAGAGCCAACTGTCGCCCGGGGCAACGACAGGACGAAGGTAGTATGGCCGGGGCGTGAATCCTCGAGATAGACTCGGCCGCCGTGTTCCTGGGCGATCCTGTTCGCGATGGTGAGACCGAGTCCGATGCCGCGCCGCTTGCCGTCGCTCACGAAGGGTTCAAAAAGTGTCTCACGGATGGCGGCAGGAACGCCGGGACCGCTGTCAGTGATTCGCAGAGCGATCAGGTGGGGTGTCTCGGTAAGGCTAACCTTCACCAACGGCGGGGGGGGTCCAGTGCGCGCGGCCTGGGCGGCATTGATGAGCAGATTGAAGATTGCACGCTCGATCATCCTTGCATCCAGACGGCCTTCGGACGTCGGAAGCTGTTCCACTTGAATGGCGACGCCGTGCGCTTCCGGATGAACTCGGATCAATCCAACTGCGCGTTCGATTAGTCCACTGAAAGACTCGTAAGTCGGGTGCAGAGACTTGCCTGTGCGGCTGAAGACAAGCAGAGACTCAAGCACGTCCGTCATTCCCTGGACGGCTAGTTGCACGTCCAACATGAGCTCGTCTCTCTCCGCAGACGGTGTGGCCGGATTGCTGAGGAACTCGGCGTTCGCGTAGATGGCAGAAAGATAGTGACGCAGGTCATGGGATATCGAACTTGCCATACGCCCGATCACGGCAAGACGGGCCGACTCGACAAGCTCCTGTTGCGAGCGGCGCAACTGGTTCCGCATGGTGTCAAAGGCGAGACTCAGCTCTCTCAGCTCTTTTGTGCCTCCGCCAGTGAGGCGGTAGTCGAAATTACCCGAACCCAGCGCACGTGCGCCTGCCAACAGTTCATCAAGCGGGCGGGTGATGGTGCTAGAGATATACAGAGCGAGGAGGGTGCCGATAACCAAGACAAGCACTCCCAATGCCAGTAGCAGCCTGTTCAGCCGCATTGCGAAGGCGCTGGCCTGATCGTAGGACTTGAGGACGAGCAGGCGAACCGGAACCTCGGAGAATGTGGGAATAGGTACCGACGCCGCCAGATAGTGTTCCTTGCCAAGCCAGAGATCCTGTTCGGTGGTGCCAGAGGCGACGGCGACGCCGTGGCGTTGCAGGTCGAGATTGTGCTGCGGATCGAGCGTGCTGGAAACGATCTTGTCCGCAGCCAGAAAGATTACGTCTGCGGCTGCGGCCTCGCGTACCTGGCGGCTCACGCGGTCGTCGATCGAGTAGCCGGCAATGACAAATCCGAGAGGTGCGCCGGTAATTTCAGGACCGAAAATCAGCGGCTGAAAGGAGACCTGGTACAGGCGATGATTGCTGACGAGGTAGCGCTGGCCGGAGCGCGAGTCCAGCAGCCGTTTGAGCTGCAACTCCAGATCACCGCGATCCGGAGGGCCCGCGGTATCGTAGATGGCGGCAACCGTTCCTGATGTGTTGACCAGCACAAAGAGGTCGCTGCCGCTCACCTTCCAGAATTCCTTGCCGCCATCCTGGATCGTATTCAGATCGTGCGTAGTCATGAGCGCTTTGAGGCTCGGGAGGTCAGCAAGGAGCGCCACTTCGCGGTCAAGGAACTCCTGGCGCTGGCGCTGGAGGTTTTGAAAGGTGACGGTGGAGTGAAGCAGATCGGCAACAAGGTTGGTCCGGATCTGCTTCTGCAGGCTGCTGCGGATGACGGCGAGGCTCAGAACGGTCAAGCCGCAGGAAAGAGAAAGAAGAGAGAGAAGGAGAATGGTCCGCATGCGCATGGTGGTTCTCTCTCTACGCGTCGAGTTCGACGCTCATTGGGTCTGGCCGACGAATTTGTAACCCATGCCGTGCATTGTCCGAATGTATTTCGGGTTGGATGGATCGCTTTCGAGCTTCTGCCGCAGCTTAAGAATCTGATTGTCTACGGTACGGGTAGAAGGATAACAACTGTAACCCCAGACGTGGTTGAGCAATTCTTCCCGGGACAACACACGTTCGGCGTTTTCGAGCATGAACTTGAGCAAACGGAATTCATGAGCGGTGAGGGTCACGGACTCGCCATCCCGTGTAGCTTCCATCTTGAGGAAATCGACTGTGACCTTACCGAAGGAATATATCTTCACGGGCCGCGGTCCGGCGACACGGCGAATGGCTGCCTGGACGCGGGCGAGCAGTTCGCGCGGGCTGAAGGGCTTTGTAACATAGTCGTCGGCGCCCAGTTCGAGCAGCAGCACCTTGTCGCTGACCTCGGATATCGCGCTCAGAACGATTACCGGGACATTGGGAAAGGCGCGCTTGAGGCCCTTGCACAGATCCTTTCCGGATGCACCCGGAAGCATGAGATCGAGAATTACAATTTCCGGCGCCGGTCCCTTCATCGCCTCCTGCGCCTCTTTGCCGTCGTGGGCAGACTTTACCTGGAATCCGTCGGTTATGAAAAGCCGGTGGAGGACTTTCTGAATGCCGGGGTCGTCTTCAATCACAAGTATCATTTGAGGCCTATCCGGTGAGAACCGATCAGCAATGCGGCTCTCACAACATTATTTTCCTATTCGAGAACGATGGCCGTCCAAAATTCTGCCTGAAATGACAATTCGCTGACAATCATCTCGCAAGATTGTGACGTTAAGACGGAGTGGGGCTCTCAGATCGGGCCGAGTGACGGAACTCTGACACAGGGCGGACTTCGTAGGATGAGAGCTGCACAACGGGGACTGGCGCGAATTGGCGCCGGGAGATCGCCGGCAGCCTTCCCAGGCTCGCGGAAGTCTCTGAGAACAGACGGCGAACGGGAGCACGCAGAAGCCGCTTGACGCCGTCGATGGAAATCCATTCCATCCCTTGCTTGAGGACTCCTGGCATGCGGTCGGCGAGGGCGGGCGAAAGCAAGACGAGTCGTCCCTTTTGCATGACCAATTCCAGGTCACGCCAAGAGAGCCGGACCAGGGTTTCGGCCGGCATCTGTTGCCTGTCGCGCGTAACGATCAGATCGGCCGGTGCGCCGGCTTGCAGAACGCCTTCACCATTCTTCAGCCTTAAGAGCTGCGCTGCCCTGGTGGTCACAAGTTCGTAGATGAAGGGGGCCGGGGCACCGCTGGTCTCGTGGGCGAGGCGGACTTCATCGAGAAGGTCGCCGTTTGCGGTGAGTGGAGAGTCCGTTCCCAGTGCGACGTTGGGAAAGGCTGAGACCTGATCGGCAGCCAGAGTCCTTCCCAAGGTGTAGAGATTGGAGGATGGGCACCAGACCACACCGGCTCCACTGCGCGCAACGCTTTCGCGTTGCCGGGATGTAACCCCGACGCAGTGAACCAGGATGATACGGGCGTCTATCGGCAAGAGGCTTGCGAGCACATCGAACTCCCTCTGGGACGGCTCGTCGGTTCCTTCCGCCAGGTGGAGGATGAATGGCCAGTCGGGCGGTGTTTGATGAAACTGCTCGACTACACGACGTATCTCAAACAGCGAATGTGCCCAGCCATATTCGCGAGGCACGTGCACGGGAAAGTCAACGTGAAATAGATGGCTGAGATAAGGATTATGGTGAGCGACGGTGGTTACGCCGGAGAGCAGGTTGTGTATCCCTCCCCACAGGATGCGCGTGTCGCGTGGTACTCGTAGACATTCCTCGATCGATGGTTGCTCTGAGCGATGAATATCTGCGGCCCACTGGCGCCATCCCGGATAAGGACCTCGGCCCAAGCGAGGAAAGAGAGAGAAGTCGAGATGGTCGTGGGCATTGATCAGGCCGGGAAGGATCAGGTAGCCGGAGAGATCAATCGTCGCTCCGCCTTTGGAACTTCGCGGCGGATCTACAACGCCGGTCATGGTAATGCTTTCGATCTGAGTTCCGCGAAGGAAGAGAGTGCGATATTTAGCGTTGTACGGGGAGCGAGCGACGCGCGCACCCTGAAGAGTGAGGCTCTCCCTTACATTCACGGCGGGCGGAAACTGCAGAAGTCTGGTGTTTTGCAATGTCAGTCCTCCCGGCGCGAGAAGCGCGCCCAGTAGATGACAGGCAGGGATTCCACCTGACGAAAACCGTCGTGCATGCGGTTATCGCTAAAGATGGCGGCCTCCTCGTCGCCGAAGCAAGGCTCGTCGATTTGTTCGAGACGCATGCCTGCCGCGTGCATCGGGGCAATGAGGTCGAGAAAGGTATACGGAAAGGTTGCGATTTCGAAGAGATTGCCGTGAGATCTGAAAGTCCGCCGCCATCCGTAGGTGGTTGCGTCCGGGTGCAGGTCGGAGATGATCAGGGTGCCGCCAGGCCGGAGGATACGCGCGATCTCGGTCGCAAAGGTTGAGGTGTGCGAGATGTAAGAAAAAAGGAACGAAGCCAGCACGCAATCGCATGAACTATCAGGCACCGGGGTCGCCGCGCTGCTGGCCTGGATCAGAGCTGTCGATTGCTGGCATTTCTTTCTTGCTTCGGCAAGCATCGCGGCGGACGAATCGATCCCGGTCAATGATCGCGGAGCTAGTGGTTCCAAACGGCGCAGCCAACGGCCGGTTCCGCAGCCGAGGTCGACGATGTCCTGTTGAGCGAACTTAGTCAAAACGGGAGTAAGGCGGCGCTCTTCAAGGGCCAGGAGGGGATTCGGCGTCTGATCGTAGGTCGGTGCCCAAAGCGTATACGCTTCCTGAGCCGGAAGCACGGTTGCGGCAGGAGTTTGAGAAACGTTCATATGCTTTCCACCTTCGGTCGGCGAAGACGAATCCAGTCTTGCGCGAGGCGCAGTTCGGCGGGCGCGGCGTAGATGCCGGTCAGGTACCGCCAAGAGCTGAGTGTCTTCAGGAGGAGACGGCTGAACCTGCTGGCCTGGATATCCTGCACGGTTGGCCAGCGGCTGCCGACGACGGTTTCGAAGTTATCGATGAGGCGCTTTGTCCTGGGCTTGAGCCAAGGCATGGATGGATTGACGCGGATGGTGAAGTTGTACCACTGCGGCGTGGCCCACTCTTCAAGCGTGGCGGGGAAGGAAACTTTCCCGTCGATGCCGCCATACATCTTTCCGCGGTTGGGAACCGGCGTGTAATGCTGCACGATAATTTCCGAAGCCGGGTTTAAGCGTTTGACCTTGCGGACGAAAGCGATGGTCTCACGGGTATCTTCCTCCGGATCGCGCGGGTTGCCGACAACGAATGAAAATTCAGGAATAATATTGAGCCGGCGCAAGCGTTTCGCTACTTCGAGGGTCTGCTCGGTGGTAATGCCTTTCTTCATTTCTTTGAGGACGCGGTCGGAGCCGGACTCGGCGCCGAAGAAGATCATGGTGCAGCCAGCTCTGCGAATCCGTTCGAGGGTTTCGTCAGAATAGCGACTGATGGTATCGATGCGTCCCTCACACCACCAGTGCAAATTGAGCGCCGCCAAGCGCTCCATGAGCTCACGGGTGTGATCCTCACGCATGAAGAAGTTCATGTCATAAAATTGCACCCCATCCATACCGTAGTTGTGCACGAGGTGTCGGAGAATTGCTTCGGTACGAGCCGGCGCTTCCATCTTCTGCTGGCTGCCATAGGCTTCATGCACTGCGCAGAAGGTGCACTGAAACGGGCAGCCGATGCTGGCCTGGTGCGCACCGGTGCGCTTGCCGAAGTAGGAGGGGCGCAGATAGCTGGGGACGGGAAGACGCTGGAAGGGACTCCAGGGGAAGGCGTCCGGTGGCTGCATGGTACGTTCGGGATTGTGGACGCGCATCCCGAACGCATCCTTCCAGGAAAGGCCGGCAATGCTTCGAAGGTCGCGCTTGCCGCGTAGAGCCTCGATCAACTCGAGTAGGGTGTTTTCGCCCTGGCCGCGCACAGCGAAGTCGACGTATTTCGCGTTCAACGTCGCGTCTCCGTAGACCGAGGGAAAGTATCCTCCCCAGACGATGCGCACGTGTGGATAGCGGGCGCGGATCGCCTTGCAGGACTTCATCGCGGAGAGCATCTGCGGCCCCGGCATGACGCTCACTCCCAGCAACTCGATCCGGTTGGTCTCGATCAGCCGCGCAAGAGTCGTGTCGGGATCAGGATCGAGATTACCGTCGACGATCTCATACCGTTCCCTTCCCTCGAGCACCGCGGCAAGGGCGAGAACGGAGAGCGGGAAGCGCCGGTTCCTGGGGCGGGTGAGTTTCGGATAGTAGAGCAGGATCATTCGTTCCCGGCCCGCCCTTCATAGAGATAAAACTGCGAGGACTCTCTGCGCCTCTTCAACCTGGCGACTGCCGGACGCAGCCACCAGCGCAGGCCATACCAGACGAGATGACGAGTCCAGCACACACCCAGCGTTGAGAGGTAATCCATAACGGCCGGAGTTAGAAAGTCGCTGGTTGGAAGAGAATCGGCACGCGTGCCGAACTTTGTCTCGAAGAAGGCGCGCCGTTCTGATCGCATCTTTTCCCCGCTCCAGGCATGCTGGTAAGTGGGCGAGTCGACAATAAGAATGCTGCCACCGGGGCGTAGACAACGGAGAGCCTCGCACAACGTGCGCCTGTAGTCAGTCGTGTAATGAAATGAGGCGTTGTAAATTGCAACGTCGAATTGTGCATCGTCGAAAGGAAGGCAATTCATCTCGGCCTCAAAGCGGGCGAAGAATTCCGGGAGCACGGTTGCGTAGTGTCGAGCAGCTTCCAGACCGTCGTAGTCATTGCCGCAAAGGTCAACCGCCACGGGCCGATGGCCGTTGAGTGCAAGACGATAACTGAGCCAGCCGTTGCCAGCACCGATGTCGAGTGCGCGGAAATTATCGCCGTGACGCTCTTCTAAGCGAGGGAAAATTTGCCGTTCGAGAAAGCGGTAGCTGCTGGCGCGAATCCGCCATTGATCCGGAAAATTTCCAGTGAGGTCCGCATAAGGCAATGCGAGATAGAAGGCCGGATGCTTCGAGCCTCGGCCTTCGGATCGACGAATCTGCTCATATTCCTGTTTGAATTGCGCAAATCGCATTTGCTGCCGGCGCGACAGCATTCTCCAGACACCGTTCCTCTTGTGCGCCAACGTCCCGCAGGATTCGCACTCAATACTGGCGGAAGCAGAACCGTCGTCCCGATCCGAAACGGGTCCCACGCTGGCTGAGCATTCCGGGCAGCGCAGCCATAACTCACTGCCCGATGGGACCAGCTCGCCGGCGGTGAGATTCGCTACTGCCGTCGTCATTTACCCTCCCGAACAAAGTGAAAAAGAACGTGGTCCGCGACTCCACGAAAGACCGGAACGCGGCCGAGGGTCCGATCCATGCGGGTCAGCAGGTTGACGAGCGTGGGACGCGCTTGAAAGAGAGGCTCCATCCATGGTGGTGGCAGCAGTACACCAATGCCACGCCAGGAAATAAGCTCGAACGAATGGGCAAACGCCTTCCGGACTTCGCGCACCGCCGGGTAGTACACGCGAAGACCCGCTCCAGCGATCTTCGTTTCGGTTCCGCCGTCCTTCATGCGCCTGAAGGCTTTGCGCCATTGTCCGCGGAGTGCATACCAGAAGATTTCGCCGGCGCAGAAGGGGCCAAGCAAACAGAGAAATACGTGTCCACCAGGCCGCACCAGACTGGCCAGAGAGCGACCCACGCTGGTGAGATCCGCGGTGCAATTGAGTCCTCCAAAGTTCGACAGGACTCCGTCGAAAGGCGCTCGGTTCTGCAGGGTGTCCAAGTCTTCGTTTGCACATGCGGCAAAAGCGATGGGCAAATTGGACTGGTGGGAGGCAGTCTTGATCCGCGCGACCTCGAGCATGCGTTCCGAGACGTCGCACGCAAGGACTGAGATCCCCATCGACGCGAGATGGATTGCATCCTCGCCGGTTCCACAATTCAAATCAAGGATGCGCTGACCTTTGCGGAAGCGACCGCGTAATGCCTCATGCACGAGCGAGCGCTGCGCCTTGCCGAGAACGGAGTGGGTGAAGATACGGTCATAATCATGAGCGATGGCATCGAAGGCAGGCCTGCGACGCAGCAATGGCAGTGAGGTGCCTGCAATCTGCACAGTCACGCGGTCCTCTCCTGAATTTGGGAGTGCGCGTACAGCGATCGACGGCGATCTTCGATCAAAGAGCTTAGCTCGTTGATCCGTTGCGTTGTGCCCAAGTCAGCGGACCGGAGGCGCAGCCTGGCTAATTCCACTTCGTAGCGGAGAAGCTCATCGGCAACGCGATAGAATTCGCGGGGGCGGCGGTCCGCGATTTCGAATTCGCGATCAGAAGTGCTTGCCCACGGCTTGATCTGAACGACCCGGGAGGCAACCTTGTTGTAGTAGGGCGTCCCCTTAATCGGATACGACACGGTGGTGAGAAAGATGTCGGGATTCGAAGAACGGACGTGATCGATGGTTGCCTCGATGTCTTCAAGTTCCTCCCCTTCATATCCCCACATGAGGAACATGCCGGTCTCGATGCCGTACTGGCGGCAAAGCGCGACAGCCTGACGGACAGCCGGCACCTTGACTCCGCGCTGCATGGCGTCAAGAATGCGTTGTGAGCCGCTCTCTGAGCCAACCCACAGGCGCTGGCAGCCGAGGTCCGCAAGCGTGCGAATAACGTCTTCGTTCAATCGATCGGAGCGGGAGAT